>Ga0335078_10002362_pt1 | contig 28630 bp, 21 predicted proteins | sample Lox_Sample_32_FD_206711 | JGI IMG/M metagenome (GOLD analysis project Ga0335078, IMG submission 206711) | Soil microbial communities from Loxahatchee National Wildlife Refuge, Florida, United States - Lox_Sample_3.2 | ecosystem: Environmental > Terrestrial > Soil > Wetlands | place: USA...
CAGCCCAGCCCGCCGGCCACGCCGCCACCGGGCCTGCTGGCATGCCCAGAAACAACGCCGTAGACGATCACGAAAAACTCTGGGCCGGACGGCTTGACACGGCAAGGATCCATAGGGAATCAAATCCGGCCACCCCGACCAGGCAAAACGAGTCCCTTGGCGATCTTGCAGAAACACGGTGGGGCCAAACCGGGGGCACTTCCTCACGCCGAGTTGGCTTGGTGCTGCTCCAAGATGGTGTTCATGGTCTCGGCACCCCGGATGGTCACCGGCTTGAGCTGGTGCCGGCCGGGACGGACCGTCAAGCATGTGCCGTTGCTAGCCACCGATTGCCCGCATAATGCCGATGAGCGAGCGGGTACGCTCAGCGCTTGGTCTCGTACCTGGTCAGGACCACGCCGTCGGGAAACGTCCGGGTCTCCACCAGGTTCAGGTTCACCCAGTTGTCCAGGGCCGTAAAGAACGGCGTGCCGCTGCCCACCAAGACCGGTGCGGTGGCCAAAACGTACTCGTCGATCAGCCCGGCCCGCATGGCCGCCGCGGCGAGTGTGGCGCCGCCGATGTCCATGGCGCCGCCGTCCTCGGCCTTAAGCCGGGTGATCTCGGTGACCGCGTCGCCGGTGACCAGGCGGGTGTTCCAGTCGACCGTGCCGGTCGTCGAGGAGAACACCACCTTTGGCATGTCCCGCCAGCGGCGGGCGAACCCAATCTCCGCCGGTGTGGCGCCAGGCTGCTGGTCGGCGGTCGGCCAGTGGGAGCTCATCGTCTCCCACAGTTTGCGCCCGTACAACGCCAGCCCCGTCGCACCCACCCGGTCGGACCACCACTGGAACAGCTCGTCGCTCGGCACGCTCCAGCCGATGTCGTCCCCGGGCGCGGAGATGTAGCCGTCCAGGCTGACGTTCATGCCGAAGGTCAGTTTCCGCACGGCGTCAGCCTCCCGTGAGTCGGTCCTCGGAATATACAGACCAGCACGGCGCGGAAGAGTTATCGGTCGGGCCACACAAGGCCGGTTGACCACCACGCCAAGCGGATACGGCGCACGAAGGGATCGGTGTCTGCACAGCCCGTGTCGTCCGCGGCGCACGTCGCAGCTGAGCCGGGTGAATGCACATGGCGCAATGTCCGTTCTATGCCGCGACCGGCGTTCGGGTACGGCGAGGATGGGGCCGCGCCCACCGAGGAGGATCTGCTGGTCCTGTACCTCGGCGGTGAGGCCGACGAGGACGTGATCGGCCGGCTGCCGGCTCCGGTGAGGGATTGATCCTGCCGTATGCCGCAGATTCTCCAGTTAGAGGCGCCACCGGATGCATGCGGGATTCTCGGACGCAGCGGGCAAACCCAGGCACTGGGCCTTTCGCCTCGTGCTGACGCGGAGCGCGAACTGAACGCGCCAGGTCCTCCGTCGCGAACGCCGTGGCAGTTCGCCCCGCTGCCCCAAGGCAGCCGGGAGCATCCGCTGGCACGTGGCAGGGGTTCCCGGTCTTTTCATGGCAGGTTACGCTTCGGTCAAGCACTGGTGGAGTTCCGGCAGGCCGGGGCTGGTGCCAACCACTCCGACGGGTGCCTGGGCGTGGTTTTGAGCAGCATCTGCTGCGGGCGGCCCGTGACGTGCCGGCGGCGGGCGGCCTGGGCCTGATCGGGCCGGATCTGGGCCAGCTGGGGAGATTGTGTGAGCGATCACGTCCAGCCAGGTGTCCGGGACGCGACGTAGCACCGGGCCGATGACCGCAAATTTCAGGGGACAGGGTCACGCGACAGGGCTGACGGACCGGCTTAGCGAGCGCGGCGCGCTCGGTCGGCTGATCGAGGCCGTCCGGGCCGGTGAGAGCCGGGCTCTAGTGGTGCGCGGTGACCCGGGCGTGGGCAAGACCGCGCTGCTGGATTACCTGGCCGGGCACGCGTCGGGTGCGGGGTGCCGGGTGGCGCGGGCTACCGGGGTGCAGTCGGAGATGGAGCTGGCGTTCGCAGGCATTCATCAGCTGTGCGCGCCGATGCTGGAGCATGCTGGCAGGATTCCGGTGCCGCAGCAGGATGCGCTGCGGACTGCGTTCGGCATCGCCACTGGGCCGCCGCCGGATAGGTTCCTGGTTGGTCTGGCAGTGCTGAGTCTGCTGTCGGAGGTGGCCGGGGAATGCCCGCTGATCTGCGTGATCGACGATGAGCAGTGGCTGGATCGGGCCTCGGTGCAGACGCTGGGGTTTATGGCGCGCCGATTGGCGGCTGACCCGGTGGGGCTGGTGTTCGCGGCCCGCGACCCGGGCGCTGAGCTGGCCGGGTTGCCGGAGCTGGAAGTTGCTGGGCTGCGGGACGAGGACGCGCGGGCGCTGCTGGCCTCGGTGCTGGCCGGGCCGCTGGACGCGCGGGTCGCCGATCTGATCGTGGCGGAGACCCGGGGTAATCCGCTGGCGCTGCTGGAGTTGCCGCGCGGGCTGACAACCGCGGAGCTGGCGGGTGGGTTCGGCCTACCCGGCGTGGTACCGCTGGCGGGCCGGATCGAGGACAGCTTTCAGCGTCAACTGGGGGTTTTGCCTGCCGAGACCCGGCGGCTGCTCCAGCTGGCAGCGGCCGACCCGTCCGGGGACCAGCCGCTGGTGTGGCGGGCGGCCCGGCGGCTGGGCATCCCGGTTCCGGCCGGGGCGCCGGCGGTGGAGGCGGGGCTGGTCGAGTTCGGCGCTCAGGTGCGGTTCCGCCATCCGCTGGCGCGCTCGGCGGCTTACCGGTCGGCCTCGCTTCCCGATCAGCAGGAGATGCACGCGGCGCTGGCGGAGGTGACCGACCCGCAGGCAGATCCGGATCGCCGGGCCTGGCACCGGGCCCAGGCCGCTCGGGGCCCGGATGAGGAGGTCGCCGCGGAGCTGGAGCGCTCCGCCGGGCGGGCGCGGGCCCGGGGTGGGCTGGCTGCGGCCGCGGCGTTCCTGGAACGGTCGGTGACCCTGACCGCCGATCCGGCGCGGCACGCCGAGCGCATCCTGGCCGCGGCGCAGGCCAGTCTGCAGGCCGGCGCGTTCGACGCGGCGCGAAGTCTGGTGGCCGCGGCGGAGGCGGAGCCGCTGGATGAGTTCCAGCGCGCCCGGGCGGACTTGCTGCGCGGTCACATCGCCTTCGCCCTGGGTCATACCAGCGATGCTTCCTTGTTGCTGCTGAACGCCGCGAGACGGCTCGAGCCGTTCGACCTGGACCTCGCGCGCGAGACGTTTCTGGCCGCCTGGGGCGCGGCGGGGATGGCGGGGCATCTCGCTGAAGGGGACGTCCTCCTGGAGATATGCCGCGCCGCTCTGGCCCTTCCCCCGCCCACAGACCCTCCCCGCCCGATCGACCTGGTCCTCGATGGCCTTGCACTGTTGGTCACCGACGGCCCGGCTGCGGCAGCGCCGAAGATGCGGCAGGCAGTGAACGTCTTCACCACCGGAGGAGTCTCCAGAGAAGAAGGGCTTCGCTGGGGATGGATGGCTGCCACCGCTTTGTGGGACGCCGACGCGGGGCGCTCGATCTTGGCGCGGCAGATCCAGCTTGGCCGGGCCGTCGGTGCGCTCGAAGAGCTGCCGGTCGAACTGATCGCACTCGCCAACGATGACGCGTGGAGAGGTGATGTCAAGGCGGCCACCTCCCTGATCGCGGAAACTCACGCGATCGCCGAGGTGACCGGGAGCCGTATCGCGCCCTACCCCGCCATGCTTATCGCTGCGCTCCGCGGCAACCAGGCTGAGCTCACCCCGCTGATCGAGGCCGCCATCGCCGCGGCCGAAGCCGCGGGACAGGGAGCTGGGATAACAACCGCATCCTGGGTCACCGCGATTCTGGACAACGGCCTTGGCCGTTACGCCGACGCGCTGGCCGCGGCGCAGCAAGCCAGTCAGGGCCCCCTGTATGTCTCGATGTGGGCGCTGCCCGAGCTGGTCGAGGCGGCCATGCGTACCGGCAACACCCGGCTCGCGGCCGATGCGCTGGAGCGGCTGATGGCGACGGCCAAGGCCGGCGGGACCGACTTCGGGCTGGGGCTCGGGGCCCGCTGCCAGGCGCTGCTGAACGACGGGACGGCCGCCGAGCGCTGGTACCGCGAGGCAATCGAGCGGCTGGGCCGCGCCGGGCACCGCCCGGATCTGGCCCGCGCCCACCTGCTCTACGGCGAATGGCTGCGCCGGGGGAACCGCCGGGTGGACGCCCGGGCGCAGCTCCGGACCGCGTACGAGATGCTGGAAGCGATCGGGATGGGGGCGTTTGCCTCGCGGGCCAAGCGTGAGTTGATCGCCACCGGCGAGAAGGTGCGCAAGCGGAGCTCCGGGACGCGTGACTATCTCACGCCGCAGGAGGAACAGATCGCCGGGCTTGCCCGCGATGGCCTGTCGAACCCGCAGATCGGTGCGCAGCTGTTCCTGTCCGCGCGCACAGTCGAATGGCACCTGCGCAAGGTGTTCACCAAGCTCGGCATCGGCTCCCGCCACGAACTGAAGGCCGCGCTGGCGCAGCGTGGACAGGACGGTCAGCCGGCCTGACCAGGGCTTCAGTGGCCAGCGATCTGACCGCCGTCGATGTGCAGGATCTCCCCAGTGATGTAGGGCGAGGACTCCAAGAACAAGACGCCGTCCACGACATCGCTGGCCTGGCTTGCTCGGCCGAGCGGGGGAAGCCGGCCGCCGAGGTGCTCGTAGCTTTCCGGCGGGTGAGCCGGGGTCTGGATGATGCCCGGGGAGATGGCGTTGACCCGGATGCCGTAGGCGGCGTACTCGATGGCCAGCGACCGGGTGGCCGCGGCCAGGGCGCCCTTGGTCAGCGCGGCCAGCGTCGCGGGCATGCATGAGGCAGCGGACTCGGCCGGGGTCGCCGAGATGTTGACCACGTGGCCGCCGTACCGCGTCGCCATCTCGGCGATGGCCCGCTGGGTCAGCCAGAAGAACCCGGCGAGGCTGACCCCGACGACAGTGGCGTAGTCGGCGGCGGTGTAGTCGGTGAACGGCTTGGAGATGACCACGCCGACGTTGTTGACCAGGGTGTCGATGCGGCCGAACCGGTCCAGCGCCGCGCCGATGATCCGGTCGGCGGTCGCGGGCTTGGCGATGTCTCCGGGCACGGTAAGCACCTCCAGGTCATCCGAGGACTTGATCGTGCGGGCGCTGGCCACCGCCGCCCAGCCTCGCCCCCGGTAGGCGGCCACCAGGCCGGCGCCGATGCCGCGGGAGGCGCCGGTGATGATGGCGACCTTGCCCGTCATGACGCCGCCAGCGCCGGGCCGCTCGGGTGCGGGGTAAGCGGCGTAGTCAGAAGGGCCACGCGCGGGCGGTGCGGGCGCATGACCGGCTACTGCTCGCAGGAGAAGATCTGCAGGAAGAACAATTTGCTCAGCAGGTCATCCCGGTCTGCTCCCGGCCGGGGACTCTTGTACCCCTTATCCCTCGCCGCTGGCCTGGATTCGGCCCGGACGATGGCTAGACCCCGGAAGCGCGCGGCCTGGGGCTGGGTGCCGCCGTTCCGCCTCGGTAGGGGGCCAGGAACGCGGTCAGCGCCGCCAGCATCTCGTCGGGCGCTTGTTCGGCGAGCCAGTGGCCGATGCCGGGAATGACGAGGGCCTGCACATCGTCCGCGACGGTCTTCATCGTGTCCGCAGCCATCCCGCCCAAGCTCTCTGCTCCGCCCATCGCCAGTACAGGCATCGGCAGCCGGCGGGTCTTGCGCTGCAGGTTCTGCGCGGTGGTAGCGCCGAACGCGCGGTAAAGCTGGAAGCTGCCGTGCAGTGCCTGGGGGCTCGAGGCCAAGCCGTCGACGTAGTACTTCACGGCATAGCCGGGCAGTTTGTTCGTCCCGGCCGAGGCGGAGAACTCCGCACCGAAGTAGATGTCCTCGCGTCCGGCGACAAGCCTCTCGTTCGTCTCCTTGAGCTGATTGAACGGGATGTGATACAGCCGGTCAACGAGCTGGTCCGGGAGGATCAGCGGGTTCGGCGGCGTGATGCCCGGCAGTGGGGCTTCGCCGACTGCCAGACGCGCAACCCGGTCAGGATGATCCGCGGCCAGGGCGTAGCCGATCAGCATTCCGGTGTCGACACCGACCACGGCGAACTGCTGGTGGCCGAGCATGCCCATCAGCCCGGCGAGGTCGTTCGCGAGGGTGCCGCTGTCGTAGCCGTTCTCCGGCTTGTCCGATAGCCCGATGCCGCGCTGGTCGACCGCGATGACCTCGAAATCCCGGGCGAGCGCCGGCATGACCAGGCGCCAGTAATACCACGACCCGGGCCAGCCGTGGATCAGCAGCAACGGCGGGCCGCCGCCGCCGGTGACCGCGTGCAGGCGCACCTCTCCGGTGTCGATGTACCGGCTGGTGAAAGTGCCGGTGAACCCCTCCGGGAGGTACGGCGCACCGGAAACCGAGCCGGGGCCCTGCGGGGCAGATGAGTTCATGGCGATCCCCTTTCAGAGGTGGTACCGCCTCACGATCGCGCACTGGGCTGGCGCGTCGCGCCCGTGACTCCCTGGCCTTCACCCTGGCCGTTGCCCTGGCCCGTGATCGGGCGCAGATTCAGGCTGCGCCGCGCCAGGCTCGCGGGATTGCTCCCCGCCGGGCAGGACGCCCCCAGAGCTACCCAGCCCGAACGACGCCTCTTCCGGGCCGGGCACCTGCTGATCTGGATCAACGACCCTGGCTACAACGGGACGCCCGACCTGCTCCGACGCCCTGCGCGCAGGGCGCGCTCACCCGCCCGGCTGAAGCTGCCGGACCCGCGCCGCGGTAGCTGGCAATTCCTGCCATGGCAAGCCAGCGCATGAGCGCCCCGCGCTTCCGACCCGCAGGCTGACAGCGCAGCCGCCATCACGCTCGTACTTGCCGCGGTAATCGCCGCGCCCGGACCCCACCGCGGTCACAGGGCATGCCGCCGGCCAGAACATAACGATCGTTCGGGCCTGTCATAAACAGCGATGTGAGCGGCAAGATCGCCGCACCTAACGGCGGCTCGGCGCGCGATTATCTACCGGGCTTCGCGTGTTTTGACGCCCCGTTATGGCCCAACGCGCAAGCGGCTGTCCCGCACGTTATTCATCGGCGCCCTCGGTGTGAACTTCCGCATCTGCCCGCATATCTCGCGCCGCTGATGCGCCCAGGTGCACCACGACTAGATATGAGGGCTGCTGGAACGGCCCCGGCGGGCTGAGCGTCGCGTCGAAAGCGAGCCTCTCGCCCGAAGCGGCCAGGGGGGCCAAATCGGGGGCCAACGTACTCAGGCCCGGCCTGACCCAGCGCGACCCACTCAGAGCGTTTGAGCAGGTGAGCGCGAAAGATCCCCGGTTCGGCCTGGCCCAGGTCGGGACAGGCGACCGCGCCGCGGTCGAATGGTGGGGCAGCTGGCGAGAGCAGGGGCAAGAACTCACCTTCGCCGGGGTGACAGTGCTGCGCTTCGACGGCCAGGGCAAGGTGATCGACCATCGCGACTACGACAACCACGTCGAGCGCCGCGAAGCACCGTACGCAGGCTGGTGAGCGTCAGCCAGCATGCCTGCGCCCGCCAGCGGCTAAACATCCGGGAACGCTCCGCCGCAGGTCAAGACCGCAATGGAGACTGCCGTACCAGGAACTCGTCCAGATCATTTGGCCGTGATCTGACCGTGGGATCCGGCGGCAGATCTGTATGTGCGGTCCCGCGGGGTGGCTCATCCCAGCCGCGCCGGATCGCCTGCTCCGACTTCTTGCCGGACGAGCGTCGCGACCAGATGGATGTGATCGCTGGCGTGCCGGACCGCCACCCAGCGCACCGCAAGATCGTCCCCAGCGGGCGCCGGGCCGACCCGGTCCATGATGGCTGCGGCGATCTCCGCCCACTCCGCACCCGACAGCGGCCGGTCTCCGGGCCGGCGCGGACCGCGCAGTGCCACACCGGCTCGCGGTAGCCCGATCCATTCAGCGCGGCCACGGGCTGGCGAGCAGCCCGGCCAGGCGCGGAAGTCCCGTGATCCGTTCACGCGGCGGCCTGGTTCCAGCCAGCCCGGCTGGGTCGCTGAACCCAGCATCAGGTGCGGATCGGTATGCTCAGTGGCTTTTCCCGCACCGTAGAGGTAATAGAGCAAGCGCCGGGCGTCGGTACCGCGGAGCACTTTCCCGATCACGCGGAACTCCGCGGCCGGTTCACAGAATGCCCCGGCGCACTTGTTCCCTGGCTTCGTCCAGGTGGCGCATTACCCGGGCACACAGAAATAGGCCGCCGGAAGCAGATCCTCGCCACGCTGCCCGGTCGCATTCAGCCGCGCCACGCCTGGTTGAGATTCGTGCCCACCCGGCGGACCGGCCCGGCCATGGACATGGGACCAGCCAGGGCCTCGCGCAGCGGCGGCGATTCCCGGGACTGAGCTCCACTAGCCGCGGCTAACGTCACTTCGGCGGCGTTTGCCCCGCGTGCCAGCCCAGCCCGGCATTTGTAAATTCAAATGCTATTTACCGGCATCCCGGAGAAATGAACATCCCTCTTCGGCATGGCGCTTCTGCCCCATGTGTTGGTTCACCTGCTGACCGCAAACGTCACCGCAGCAATCACACGGTGGCGGAACGGCAGGTGATCCAGGCCGACGAACTCGACCTTCACCGTGTGGCGCCCGGGCTTGACGCGGCTGACGTTCTGCCCGGTCACGCTGTCGTTGCTGGTCACCGGCTCGATCGAAATGATTTTGCTGTCGACGTAGAAGTGGAGCCATCCCGGCTGCGCCTGGGTGGCGGCCTGATGTTCTGCGCTGGCACCGATCAGCCTGACCTTGACATGGACCGTCCCGGCATGGATCACCTCGCCGCTCACTGGCGCGATGATGGACAGCCTGGCCGTGTTATGCGGGCGCGGGGAGGCAGATGCGCTGGGCGGCCCATTTCCCGCCTGGCCGTTCCCGCCGCACGCGGCAGCGGACAGGGCGACGGCGGCCAGCAGAGAAACACGCACCAGCCTGGTCGTGCCCGCCTTCCCGATCCGATGACGGTCCCGGCGTGGCCGAGCCAGGCAGGCTGGCAGCGCGGAGGCAGGCGCTGGCTGCTGCCGGACGCCTGCGCGCACGTGATCAGGCCGGCGGAGCACGATCATGGGGTCACCCGGAAAATGACCCAGGCCGTGACCGGCGGGTTGAAGGGCCCGTGGTCGACGGCCACGAATTCGGCTTTGAGGCGGTGGCTGCCCGGTTCGGCGTCGACTGTGGCGGAGGTCGTGTAGGCCATGCCGACAAGCATCCCGTCCAGATACAGGTGAATGTGCCCCTTGTCCGGGGTGAGATGGGTGGAGGTCTGGGTGACGACGCGTGCTCCCGCCACGCGCACCCTGATGTGGACGGTGGCCGGGTTCCCGCGCAGCACCTGTTGGGCCCGGGGGTAGACGATGATGATCTTGGCGTTGGTCGTCGGGCGCACCTTAGCGATCTTGATCCCGAGCATGGGCGGGATGACGACTGCCAGGATCAGGGCCGCGGCGGCGAGCAGGCCCAGGGCCCGGCTGGCGATCCGGGGGTGCCCGAGGAGCCGCGCGTCCCGGGCCCGGTAGGCGGCTATCGCGAGCCCCAGACCGGCAAACAGCAGCAAGGTTTGGGTGCCGATCTGCGTGAATGTGTGCCCGCTCTTGTGGGCGAGAACGTGCATCAGGGCCGTCTCCCCGAAGCAGGCAGGATGCATGGGCCTGGAGCGTGCCAGCATGCTGTCACCGCCGGATGGTCGGGGAGAAGTAGCCGGATAGCGGCTGCCTGCCTGCGGGGACGGCGGCGATACGGAAGGTCCACCGCCCGGGTGTGACGTTAAGGTTCGCCGCGAAGTGCCCTTTGTCGAACCGGATCAGCTTGAGCGGCTGGTCGGCACCAGCGGGTGTGATCGCGCTGGCGGTGGCGGAGGTGATGGGCTGCTCCTGGCCCGACGCCTGGAAGAACGTGAAGTGAACGGTGGTGGGGCCTGGCTTGGCCGAGTCCAGGTAGGTCTGCAGACTGAGGCCGTCCCTCAGCTTGATGGTGTACAGCGTCGGCTGGCCGGGGGCCGGTGCGACGGTGATCTGCTCGGGGGGCAGCCGGGTGCGGAGCCGCAGCGGGACGTCGATCGCGGTCGCCGCCTCCTGGATCACGACGTCGATATCCCACTGGCCGTCGATGGAGAGGTTCGTGCCCTGCCCGGTCCATCCGCCACTGCTGTCCCGGGCGAGGTTGAGGCTGGAGGCCACGGCGGGGTTGCTGGGCAGGGAGAATTCCAGCCGGACGCGGCGGGCGGTGAGGGGACGGCTCGAGTCATACTGCAGGACCTGGACCGTGAACCGGTTGGGCCCGGCCGTACCCGGCGACGCCGTGAGGCGTACCCGTGCCGTGGTGGCAAAGTCGCTGCCGGTCACGATGACTGAAGAAGAGGCCGTTTTGTGCCCCGCAGCTTCGACGTAGTTCGCTGGCGGGAGCGAACTGAGCACCCCAGCCGCCACCAGCACGACGGCCGCCAGGACGACCTCGGATCTGACCGACCGCTGAAGCGAGCCGGTGGCCGCCGGGTGGTTCTCGGTGCCTGCTTCGTCGCCTCCGGGAGAATCCGCCGGCGCGCCACTCGCGACTGGCAGCCCGCCCGGTGCCACCGGGGCAACACCGGCAGCCATCGGTACCAGCCGGTACCGGTTCCGCCACGCTATTGCCATCAGCGCCAGGAAGAGGCTGGACTTGATGAGCAAGACGACGCCGAAACTAGTTGTCACCAGCGCCCCGAGGCTGCCGACCTCGGGCACGGCGCGGAGTACTCCAGTCACGGCCAGTAGAGCCACGGCGGCGAGCGCCATCTGTGAGAAGCGCCGAACAGCCGACGCCCTGGCCGCGCCATCCAGGTTGCGGAGCCCCAGCAGCAGCCAGACAAGGCCGCCGACCCACACCCCGGCCGCGAGCATATGCAGCCACTGGTCAGCCACGTTGAGCAAGCGAACCGACGACTGGGACTCGGCGTGCCCGGCCTGGGCGTGCACGAAGAGCGCGGCGGCGGCCGCCGCTCCCAGTACGGCCAGTCCCGGGCCCGCGGGGCGGCGCGCTGTGTACAAGGCGGCGATCCCGCACACGGCCACGGCGGCCGCCTGGGCCAGCAGCGACCGCCCGGTGGTGGCGCGGAACAACTCCCCGAACGGCACTCCTGCCGCCGCCCGCTCCGAGAAAATCATGGTGACGATGCCGGCCGCGGCATACAGCCATCCGGCCACGACCATGATCGGCGCCCCCCGGGGCAGCCGCCAGCCGAAGACAAGTATGCCGGTCGCTCCGGCCGCGGCGAGCAGCGCGAGGCCCCAGTACAGCAGCCACAGGCCAGCCACAGCGGCCGGAGCGGGGGCGGAGCCCTCCGCCGGTGAACCTCCCTTCCCGCTAGTGGCGGTGGAAGCGGCCGACGTGGGCTGCACTCCGATGCCGAAGGCGAACGAGCCGCCGGTGACGTGCCCGTCAACCTTGGACAGCGTGCGCCAGTTGACCGTGTACACGCCGTCGGCGAGGCGTGGCAGCGTCGCCCGGAGCTCCTGGGCATCGCCGGGTGCAACGGTGGGCTTACCGACCCCGGGAACGGTCTGGCCGGAGGAATCCAGCAGGATGACGGTGGACAGGCTCGGGTCGGGCGCCTCGGTGAAATAGAGCAGCATCGCGTGGGGTGCGCGAGGCAGCGACGCGCCCGCGGCCGGGTACGACCGTTCCAGCAGCGCGTGTGCGTCCGCGGGCGAGGCCAGCACACCGATCCCGGCAAGCGCGAGAACGGCTGCCAGCAATCCCGCCCGGAGCAGTGTCATTCCACGTTTACCGGTTGCTGGCCGTGTGCTGCCATGCGGCGGGCCACTGACGTGCTGCGGGCGAGGGCGACCCCGCCGACGCACAGCCCGGCCACACCCACGACCAGCCCGGCGATCCCGATGGTAAGCGCGCTGGAAGCCGGGGCCGCTTTGCTATTGGCCGCCTGGATCCCCGCCGACAGCCGGGCCGACTCGGCATTCAGGCGCTGCGCCAGCTGCAGGTTCTGGGGAGCCTGCTGGGGAAACTCGATCGCGGCGGGATCATGGGCGCTGTCGAACGTCGTCGGTGACGACGTCACGCTGATGTTCACCTTCGTCTTGTGGATGGCACCGAAGAAATGGAACGTGTAGTCCCCGGGCGCGGTCGGGAAGAAGTAGGCGTTGTACACGCCCTTGGTTCCCTGGCCGCTGTCCGGGTCAAAAGAGGACACCAGCGGCAGCTGCTGGTGCCGCGTACCGAACCCCACCTGCACTTTCAGCGTGTCGCCAAGCCCTTCATCGACGATTGGGGCGCCGGTCTTCGCGCTGGTCAGCAGCAAGAAGACAGAGTTCTGCTGGCCGACGTACGTCGGCTCGTTTCCGAACCCGATCAGCAGGTGGTAGGGGCCCACCGTCTTCAGCACATGGGCCGAAGCCGGCGCGGCCATGGCGATCAGCAGGGCGGGCAGCCCAGCCAGGACGGCGAGCGCCATCAGCACTCTGGGTCGCATGAATCCTCCTCGGGGTACCTGGCCTGGCCGTCCCGCGGCAGAGCGGTCGGCTTGGGCACGCGGGGCTTCGGCGTGTGCTGGCATCAGCCCGACGAACCGAACGCGATGGGAATCTTGATGGCCTGAGTGCTGGCCCAGGCGCCGGTGCCGTTCGCGAGCCGCCAGATCGCCAGCTTGGCGCGGTGGACGGCCAGGGCGTCCCAGCCGCCGCTTGGGCTGGGCGCGAGCGTCGCCGTCCGCGCTGGCAGCGCCGGCAGCGGCCGCCACGAACCTGCAGTGCTGGTGATGGACTCCGCGTGTCCCCCGGTCATCACTACCGCCACCGCACCGCCGGGCCCGAACGATGCTGACGTGGGCCGCGCGCCGCGGAGGGGCAGCGGCGGCGACAGGTTCCAGTGGGTACCGCCGTCAGCGGACCAGGCCGCGAGCACCCGTGCCGCTGACTCGCTGCCCGCCGCCAGCAGCGCAGTGATAGTCCTGCCCGTTGTGGTGAGCTGGAGTGTGGTGACGCTCTGGCGTGCGTACGAGGCTGGCAGCGCGGGGCCGGTGGAGTGCCACGCCCCGTCGGCGTAGGCGAAGATACCGGCCGTTCTGGGACGGACGCAGCTGGCGGCCAGCAGGGGAGTCCCGGACGGACTGAACGCGGCCGCGGTGAGGCCGCCCAGCCCGCACCGGCGGCCGGGGGCGGAGGCGGCCAGGGTGTGGCGACTGGCCAGCCGGGTCCAGGCTGTCCCGCCGGAGCCGGAGATCTCAGCCGTGCCGCCAGTGAGCAGGGCCAGCAGGCGCCCGCTGGCCGGGTCAGCGGCCAGGGCGCCGGCGACGTCGGCCAGGCCGGCGTCGAGCAGGCTGGGGGTCCAGGCTTTGCCGTTGTCTTTGGTGGTGGCGAGCGGAGAGTAGGACAGGTCCTGGCTGGGCCGGAACCCGGCCAGGACAGCCCCGGAGGCCAGGCCCGCGAGGACCAGGCCCCCGTTACTGGCCACACCGGGCGGGGTGGCCAGGCGCCATCGCCTGGCCCCGGCTGGCCGGACGAACAGCTGCCAGAAGTTGTTATGACTGGCGGCGGAGCCGCCCAGCACCGCGACCGCCCACGTCCCGGTCGCCGTGGCCAGCGAGGTGGCCAGGGACAGCCGGGTGGCTGGGCTGGCCGGCGTGGCGGTCTGGCTGGCCGTGCTGCCGCAGCCAGCGGCCAGGATTGTGGCGGCCAGGGCCAGCGAGATGAGGCTCGCTCGGCGGTTCATGAGGACCTCAGTGCGTGCCGGGCGGCGTTGGCGAGCAGGACGGCGAATGAGGACTTGGTGGCGGTGGTCCCGGGCCCGGGATCGCTGTTCAGCTCCTCACGGACCCGCCCGGCCCGGTCGATGATGTAGGCGATGTCCGGGTGGCCGATCATGGAGCCGGCGGGCAGGATCTGCGCGGCGATTCCGTAGTCTTTCCATACCTGGTTGAGCTGCGGGACGCTGCCGGTCAGGTACAGCCAGTTGGGCACCTGGGTCAGGTGTTCCTGGCGGTCGAACGCCTGGGTGTCGGCGACCTGGTGATAGATGGGATTGGCGACCACTGCGACCAGTTCCACGTGCCGCGCTGCGGGGCCAAGAAGCTGCCCGGCGGCGCGGAACTCCTGGGCGATCAGCGGGCAGTCGGTGGTGCACACGGGATCCAGGAAAGTGAGCAGCACCACTTTGCCGTGCAGGCTGGCCAGGCTCACCGCCTGGCCGTGCTGGTCGGTGAGCTGGAAAGGCTTGGCGGGGAAGTTCAGCGCCGCGGCCGATCCGGCGATGGACTGGGCCAGGATCGGGTCGGCGTTGGGGCTGGTCTGGGCGGCGGCCATCGGCGCGGCACCGAGAATGATCAGCCCGAAAGCCCCGATGGCGGCGACCGACCTGATGCTGGTGGTGGCCACCGACCGGCGCACGGAGGCGGGGCGGATCCGTTCCCGCCAGCCGCTCTTGGCCGGTTCCGGGCTGGCTGGCTGCACCGCGGCCGCCGGGCCCGGGGTGAGCGCGAGGTAACCGCTGAGAGCAAGCAGGGCGAACGGGAGCATGCTGTTGGGGTCGGTGCCCAGGCCGCCGAAGAACCCGAAGTCCTCGATCAGCACCCAGTCCGCCAGGCACAGCACGGTGAAGGCGATGACCGCCGGGCGGGCCAGCCGCCGCTGCCCGGTCAGGAACGCGGCCCCGATCAGCGCGAGCGCCACCACGGTGAACAGGTTGACCGCGAAACCGTGGGCCTCATCGAACGCGGTGAACGCGCTGACCCAGGCGGACAGGAATCCTGGCTGGGACGTTTGGGCCATGTCCTGGGTCATGCTGGCCAGGGTGCCTGGCTGGTGATGAGAGATGCCCGGCCAGAACCCGCGCCCGGGCCACGCTTGCAGCACCGCCATACCGACCAGGAACAAGCCGGTCCCGGCCAGGATCGCCCGCCCGAGCCAGGGGGTGTGCCAGGCGCGTTCGGGAAGCGCGATCAGCCCGCCTGCCACCACGTACAGCAGGACCGCTCCGGGGGCGCCGAACAGCCAGGTCAGTCCGGGGGCGAAGATCCCGCCGAACGCCTCGCCGAAGACCCACACCACCAGGCCCCAGCCAGCCCCGGCCAGCCCGGCCAGCCTGGACATCGGGCCGCGGACGGAGGCGAGCATCCAGATGCCGATCCCGATCTGGATCCACACGGCGGCCGCCCCGGCCTGCATCGGGTGATACGACCAGGTGGTCCCGGCCCAGTTCACCACCTGCTGTACCCAGTGCGGTGAGCTCGCCGCGGCAGGCTCGATGACCTGTGAGGGAAGCCCGATCGCCATCTTCGGCTGGGCCTGCAAGATCCCATCGAACACCCACAGCAGGCCAAACCCGATACGCAGCAGCTGCCGCCAGGCGGGCTCGGCGAGCGCAGCCGCGGCCGGGCCGGCCGGTACCGCTGGATCACCGGCCTGGGCTACGGGCAGCCAGGCCCGCACGGTGATCCACGCCAGCCCGAGCACCGCGAAGATCAGCAGCGCGATGAGCCCCTGGTGCAGCAGCGCGGACTTGAACGCCGCCACCACCGTAGGGTCGTTGACGTTGATCCCTGAGTTCATCCCAGACATCAGTTCACCCGTTCCTGCGATCCGGCTGGTTCACTGCCATGCCCAGAAACTTCCGGCGACGGCGGCCCCGTACTCACCGGCCCGACGTGGTGCGCCCGTGACCAGCCAGGATGCCGGGTGGCTGGGGTGCCGAAGTGGCGCAGCCGGACGCTGTTGGCCACGACAAAGGCCGAGGACAGAGCCATCGCGGCCCCGGCGATCAGCGGGTTGAGCAATCCAGCGGCGGCCAGCGGGATGGCCGCGATGTTGTACCCGAACGCCCAGGCCAGGTTGCCGCGGATGATAGCCAGGGTGGCCCGGGCCAGGGTGATGGCGTCCGGCACCGCGCCCAGGTCTTCGCGCAGCACGATCAGGTCGGCGGCGCTGATCGCGACGTCGGTGCCCGTGCCCAGGGCGATGCCCAGGTCGGCGGCGGCCAGGGCGGGCCCGTCGTTGATCCCGTCCCCGACCATGGCCACCCGGTGGCCGCCGGCCTGCAGATCCCGGATCACCGTTACCTTGCGATCGGGCAGTGCCCCGGCGATGACCTCATCGGTGCCGGCCCGGGCGGCCACCACCCGGGCCGTGACCTGGCTGTCCCCGGTCAGCAGCACGGTGCGCAAGCCCAGCCGGCGCAGCTGGCCGACCGCCCCGGCGGCCGAGGGCTTGATGCTGTCGGCGACCGCGACCGCCCCGTGCACGTTCTCATCCCAGCCGGCCAGCACCACCGTGCAGCCGGCCTGCTCCTGCTCACGGCACCAGCTGGCGATCTCGGCGGGGATTTCCAGGCCCAGATGGGCAAACAGGTGCTCACGCCCGATGAGCACGTCGTGGCCGTCGACGGACCCGCGGGCACCCAGCCCGGGCATGGCCAGGAACCGGGCCGCCTGCGGCAGTGTCCCCACCGCTTCCCGGGCTGCTGCGCTGATCGCGACGGCGACGGGATGCTCGGACGCCTGCTCCACCGCCCCGGCCCGCCGGAGCAGCACCTCCCGGCTGACACCGCTGGCGGTCACCACGCCGGTCACCGCCATCACCCCGGTGGTGACCGTCCCGGTCTTGTCCAGCACCACGGTGTCCACCGCGCGGGAAGCCTCCAGCGCCACATACCGCTTGATGAAGATGCCCAGCCGCGCCCCCCGCCCGCAGGCCACCATCAGCGCCGCCGGGGTCGCCAGCCCGAGCGCACACGGGCAGGCGATGATCAGCACCGCCAGCGCGGCGCTGAATGCCCGCTCCACGGGGACACCGGCGGCCAGCCAGCCGGCCAGCGTCAGCCCGGACGCCACCAGCACCGTGGGCACGAACACCCCGCAGATCCGGTCGGCCAGCCGCTGGATCGCGGCCTTCTGCGACTGCGCCTGCTCCACCAGCGCGACCAGGTGCGCGAGCTGGGTGTCGCGGCCCACCCGGTCCGCCCGAACCACCAGCCGCCCGGACACCACCACCGTGCCCGCCGCCACCGTGTCGCCCTCGCCCGCATCGGCGGGCACGGACTCGCCGGTCATCATGCTGCGATCCACCGCAGACTGCCCGAACTCCACCTCCCCGTCCGCGGCAATACGCTCGCCCGGGCGGACCACGAACCGCTGCCCCACCCGCAGCCCGGCCACCGGGACCCGCCGCTCGGTCCCGTCCGGTTCCAGAAGGCACGCGTCCTGCGCCCCGGCCGCCGCCAGCTCCCGCATCGCATCACCGGCATCGCGCCGCGCCTTGGCCTCATACAGGCGGCCAGCCAGCAAGAACGTGGTCACCGAGGCGGCGACCTCCAGATAGATGCCCCCACCCGAGGCGTGCAGCAGCAGGTATCCCGCGCTCATCCCCGCCTGGCCCCGGTCCAGCACGAACATCGCATATACCGACCAGGCGCAGGACGCGGTGATGCCCAGCGACACCAGCGTGTCCATCGAGACCGCGCCATGCCGGGCGCCGCGCAGCGCCGCAGCGTGGAACGGCCACGCCGACCACACCACCACCGGCGCCGCCAGCCCGATCAGCACCCACTGCCACCCCGGGAACCGCGACCACGGGAACAGCGACCACAGCACCGACACGTCACTCAGCGGAATGAACAGCGCCAGCGCCACGACCAGCCGCCTGCGCAGGTCAGCCACCCGGGCCGCGTCCGCCCCTGTCCCGGCCGCCTGGTCGTGGCCCTCTGCTGCGCTCTCCGCGGCGGGGCTGAGTACCTGCGCGGGGTAGCCAGCCTGCTCGACCGCGTCGAGCAGCTGCTGCACCGCAACCGCGGCAGGCACCGTCACAATGGCCCGCTCGGTTGCCAGATTCACCGTTGCCGCAACGCCGTCAATGGCGTTGAGTTTCTTCTCAACCCGGGCCGCGCACGCCGCGCACGTCATCCCCCCGACCGACAACTCCATCTCTATGAGCGCGGACGACTCATCCCCAGTGACCGCCGCCGCTGACACCTAACTGATCCTGCCTTCCAGGCCAACGGGCCGAGCTTTCATAACGCTGCCAGCTCTGCCATCCATACGGCCCACCTGCAGCTGGACCTGCCGCCAGCGGAGGTGAGCCACGGGCCCGGGGCAGCATGCCTGAAAGCTACACCACGAAAAGCAAGGCCGGGTTCAAGGTGTCAAAAATGTAATGTTTAACGTTGCCGGAAATACCCGGCCGGGGTTTCCCGGATACCACTTAGGGGTATCTAAAATACCCCTGGGGGGTTTAATTGGAATCTCTTTCCGGCATCGGCGATGGCACCGGGTACTGTGCTTGCGCGTATCGTTAGCCACCCATTACTATCGTGGCGTCATGGGGCAGCAGGATTCCGCGTCAACGCGCGCAAAGCCAGTGGCACGCTCCCCCGCGGCCGGCGCTCCGGCCAGCGCGCTGCCAGGAGACCGCTGAGATGGCCGGGCCAGCCTGGCTGGCCGGTGTGCTCGCTGCCGCGATGATCCTTACCGCTGGTTACGCCGCCAGCCGACTTGCCACCGCCCGGGTGCGGCCGGTGGCAACCGAGGCCGACGCCGACGGGCTGCATGTTCTCATGGGCACGGCCATGGCCGGAATGTTCCTGCCCCAGCTCAACCTGCTGCCTAGCACCGTATGGACAGTGATGTTCGGGATCGGCGCAGCATGGTTCGCCTCCCGCGCCATCCGCGCCCGGCGGGCAGCAACGCCCCGGTGGCAATGCCAGACCCCGGTTCCCCATCTCATTGAGTGCGTTGCCATGCTTTACATGCTCTGGTCCGTGCCAGCCGTACAGCACGGGTCAGCGATGGTCATGCCCGGAATGGGCGCATCCCCAGCAGTAACGGCAGGCTTCCCAGCCTTCGCGGTCGTTCTGGCCCTGTTCATGCTCGGCTACCTTCTGTGGACCACTGACCAGCTGGCCTCCCTGGCCCGGGCCAGTACCAGCGCACCCGCCCCGGCCCGGGGCCCAGAGCAGCGAGCACTGGTCACCGTCCGGTCAGCAGCCAGCCGCCCTGCCAGCTTGGGCCGCCCGGCCGGCACGCCACCGGCGTCCGCGGCTCCGCTCCCCCAGCCCGCAACCGGCCGGCCGCTCCTCGCCCCCAAACTCGCCGCCTGCAGCAAGATGGCGATGAGCATCGCCATGGGCTACATGCTGGTCACCTTGCTCTGACGGCCTGCCATCCCAGCGCGACCGCCACGTTCACACCAGTTCGTGCACACCAGGAGCTTGGGGGTCGGCGCCGCCCGCGAGAAGCCAGGAGGCGTGATGTCATCCCGGCCATGGTGACACCATCTGCCGCAGGCTCATCACGGCCGGCAATCCGGTCATGATCCTCATGCTCACCGCCGCCGGCACCCCGGCGACCGGGTCACCGACTCGCTCTGGGCGGCGATGACTACCTGCCCAAACCCTTTCACTTCCCCGAACTCGTGCTGCGCATCCGCGCCCTGGCCCGCCGCAAGCCTGCCGCCCAGCCCCGCATCCTGCGCGCGGCCGGAATAGAACTCGACCCGCTCCGCCGCACCGTCACCCGCGACGGCCGCCAGGTCGGCATCACGGCCAAGGAATTCGCCGTGCTCGAAGCGCTGCTGGGGGCGGCCCCGGTGCCCTCAGCGCCGAAGACCTCCTCGCCCAGGCCTGGGACGAGAACGCCGACCCGTTCACCAAAACCGTCCAGGTCACCATCAGCCGGCTCCGCCGCAAACACGGCGGCCCCGCGCTCGTCCAGACCATCCCCGGCATCGGCTACCGGGTCGAAGATCCCGGTCATCAGCCCGGCCTATGACGCCAGTGGCCGCCTGCGTGGAGCCCGCTGTCCGGCCGGCGCTCAGGGCGGCACCACCTGGCCCTGGCCGACCACGGTGATGCCGCCACTGGACACGGTCAGGCCGCGGGCCCGGTCCTGCTCCTTGTCCACCCCAACCGTGGCGCCCGCCAAGACGGTGACATTCTTGTCCAGGATGGCGTCCTGGACGACGGCGTGGCGGCTGACGCGGGAATTGTTCAGTATCACCGTCCGGTCCACCCGGGACCAGCTGTCTATCCGGGATCCCGGCGACAGGATCGAGTTGCGCACCAGCCCGCCGGAGACGATGACGCCGTTGCTGATCACGCTGTCGACTGCCCGTCCCACCCGGTCGCCGTCGTTATGCACGAACTTGGCGGGCGGCTGCGTGGGTACCCGGGTCAGGATCGGCCAGCGCTCGTTGTAGAGGTTGAACGTGGGCACGGTCGCACATAGGTCCATGTGCGCGCCGAAATACGAATCGATCGTCCCGACGTCCCGCCAGTAGCCCCGCTCGCGCGGGCCTGTGCCGGGAACCTCGTTCTGCCGGAAGTCATACACATACGCGGCCCGTTCGCGCACCAGCCGGGGGATGATGTCCCGGCCGATGCTGTGCCGGCTGTGCTCGTCGGCCGAGTCCTTGATCAGCGCTTCCACCAGCACACCGGTGGTGAACACGTAGATGCCCATGGACGCCAGCGCCTGGTCCGGGTGACCAGGACGGGCCGGCGGATCGGCGGGCTTTTCCCAGAAGGCGTCGATGCGGTGGCCGCCGGGCGTGCCCCGCACCACGCCAAAGCTGGCCGCCTGCTTTCGGGGTACCGGCAATGCCGCCAGCGTCACCCCCGCGTCCCAGGCGAGGTGCTGGCCGATCATCTGGGCCGGGTCCATCCGGTACACATGATCGGCGCCGACGACCACCAACAGATCCGGCCGGTCGTGATCGATCAGGTTCAGCGACTGGTAGATCGCGTCCGCCGAGCCCGCCTGCCAGTACGGGCCCAGCCGCTGCTGCGCCGGCACCGCCATCACGTAGTCATCCAGCAGGCTGCTCAGCCGCCAGGCGGTGGCCAGATGCCGCTCCAGGCTGAGGCTCTTGTACTGGGTGAGCACGCAGATCCGGCGGATGCCCGCATTGACCAGGTTGGACAGTGCGAAGTCCACCAGCCGGTACACCCCGCCGAACGGAACAGCCGACTGGGACCTGTGCGCGGTCAGCGGCGCCAGGCGCCTGCCCGCCCCGCCCGCCAGTACGAGGCCCAGAACCCGCTCGCCAGTCACCTTCCGCCCCCCGCCCCGGCGCATCCGAATCGCGGTTCGTGAACGGCCGGCGGCGCACAGCCGTCACGGCCGGCGCCACCACAACGCCCCATCATTGGTGAGTCTGGCGAGCTGAGGCAGGGGCGAACGTCCCGACTCAGCCCTGGACCGCGGTGACCGCGGTGGTCATGTTCGTGCTGGCCGCCGGGAAAGCGCGGAGCCCTGGCGCACTGCCGCCAGTTTGGGCCGGTTATCGTACGTTTACGCCTGGCTGTTCCGGTGAGCGACGTACTCGGCAAACGTCCCAGGCGTGGAGAGGACAGCCGATGGTGCGTGCGGCCGATGCCGAGCCGGGGGCGGAGGCAGCTGTGTGGTTCGCCGCCGATGAGGAGGCCGGCCGTGACCTGGCGGCGGTGGACTGGGCGGCCACCCCGCTCGGGCTGCCCGGCTCGTGGCCACAGAGCCTGCAGACCGCGGTGGACATCCTGCTGTCGTCCCGCTTCTCGATGTGGATGGCCTGGGGTCCGCAGCTGACGTTCTTCTGCAACGCCGCCTACCGTCGCCACACCCTGGGCCGCAAGTACCCGTGGGCGCTGGGCCGGCCCGCCAGCGAGGTATGGGCGGAGATCTGGGACGACATCGGCCCGCGCATCGACACCGTGCTGGCCACCGGAAAGGCGACCTGGGACGAGGCCCTGCTGCTGTTCCTCGAGCGATCCGGCTACTCGGAAGAGACCTACCACACCTTCTCGTACAGCCCGCTGCGCGACGACGGCGGCGCCGTGGTCGGCATGCTGTGCGTGGTCAGCGAGGACACCGAGCGTGTCATCGGCGAGCGCCGGATGGCAACCCTGCGCGACCTGGGCTCGGACCCGAGGGGTGTGCGCACCGAGCAGGAAACGCTCGACTTCGCCGGACGGCAGCTGGACCACAACCGGCAGGACCTGCCGTTCACGCTGACCTATCTGTTCGGCGACGAGGGCGCCACCGCCCGGCTGGCGGGAAGCACCGGCATCGCGGCTGGGCACCCGGCCGCGATGCCCGTGCTCGCGGTCGGCGGCCCGGACCCGGTGTGGCCGGCCGCGACGTTGCTCCGGGGCGAACCTGCGCTGGTGGACCTGGACGGGGCCCGGTTCACCCGCCTGCCGGCCGGCGCGTGGAGCGAGCCGCCCGGCCAGGCGCTCATAACACCGCTGGCCCAGCCGGGTGGTGCCCCATTCGGGTTCCTGGTGGCCGCGCTCAACCGGTACCGGCCGCTGGACGAGAGCTACCGGGCCTTCTTCGGCCTGGTGGCCGGGCACCTCGCCGCGGGGATGGCAAGCGCCCGCAGCTACCGGGACCAGCAGCGCCGAGCGGAGGAGCTGGCCGAGCTGGACCGCGCGAAGACCACATTCTTTTCCAACATCAGCCACGAATTCCGCACCCCGCTGACCTTGATCATGGGGCCGGTACAGGAACTGCAGCGCCAGCTGGCCGACGCTGGCCCCCAGGTGCGCGAGGAGCTGGAGGTGATCAGGCGCAATGGGCTGCGCCTTGGCCGGCTGGCCAACACGCTGCTGGACTTCTCCCGCATCGAGGCCGGGCGCATGCAGGTGAGCTACGAGCCGGCCGACCTCGCCCAGGTGACCGCCGAGCTGGCCAGCGTCTTCCGCTCCGCCATCGGCCGGGCCGGCCTGGCCTTGGAGGTGGACTGCCCGCCGCTCCCCGAGCCGGTCTACCTCGACCGGGGCATGTGGGAGAAGGTGGTGCTGAATCTGCTCAGCAACGCGCTGAAGTTCACCTTCGACGGTTCCATCCGCATCTCCGTGCGTGCTGAGGGCGGGCGGGCAGTCGTCGCGGTCGCCGACACCGGGATCGGCGTCCCCGACCATGAGTTGCCCCGGTTGTTCGAGCGGTTCCACCGCATCGAGAACACCCGCGCCCGGTCGAATGAGGGCAGCGGTATCGGCCTGGCCCTGGTCCAGGAGCTCGTTCAGCTGCACGGCGGCACCATCACCGCGGCCAGCGCCGAGGGTGCCGGCACCACGTTCACCATCTGCCTGCCCTTCGGGCACGCCCACCTGCCCGCCAGCGCCCTCGTGCCGGCCGGCCACGCGACCACGGTCTCGGCCACCGCCGACCCCTTCGTCCAGGAAGCCCTGCGCTGGGTGCCCGGGACCGCGCAGAACAGCGCAGGCAGCGGGAGGCTGCCCGCACCCGAGGCGATCACGCCCGGCGGTGCCGCAGATCCCGCGGCGGAACCCGGCCACTTCCACCCCGCGCGGGTGCTGGTCGCCGACGACAACGCCGACATGCGCGAGTACCTGGCCCGGCTGCTGCGCACCGCCGGCTACCAGGTCACCACCGTCACCGATGGGCAGGCCGCGCTGGATACTGCCCGCGCCGAGGCCCCCGACCTGGTGATCAGCGACGTCATGATGCCCCGCCTTGACGGCCTGGGCCTGGTGCCCGCCTTGCGCGCCGACGCGCGCACCGCAGCCGTGCCGGTGCTGCTGCTGTCGGCGCGGGCCGGGCAGGAGGCGTCCATCGAAGGCCTGCGGGCGGGCGCCGACGACTACATGGTCAAGCCGTTTTCCGCGGCCGAGCTGCTGGCCCGCGCCCGGGCCAGCGTCGAGCTGGCCAGGTTCCGGAATCGCGAATCGCAGTTCCGCCGCACCTTGATCAACTCCTTGCAGGAAGGCTTCTTCCTCACCGATGAGGACGGCACCATCCTGGATGCCAATCAGGCCTTCCTGGCCCTGGTGGGCTACAGCCCAGACGGCTTGCCGTTCCGCTGGCCGCATCCCTGGGTCCCGGACCCCAGCGCTGACCCTCACGCATGGGCGCTGACGGCCCAGGCGTACGACGGCTACCGGCGGCACGGCGGCGGCCGGTTCACGGTCCCGGTATGGCATCGCGACGGGCATACCGTGTGGCTGGCCTGCAGCACAGCCAGCCTGCCCAGCCCGGACGGACCCGGCCGGCTGTTCGTCGGCACCGCGCGGGACGTGACCGCAGAACGGCTGGCCGGGCAGCGCGAAGCCACCCTCGCTGGGTTCGCCGCCGCCCTGGCCGCAACCGGGGAAATCTCTGAGATGCTGACCACGGCCGCCCGCGAGATCGCCGCCGCGGTTCACGCCCGCCAGGTGACCACCGCGCTATGGTCCAGCAACGATAATCCCGCCACCACCGGATGGCCCCGGCGCACCCCGGGCCAGGGCGTGTCCGCCGCTGTGGCGGAAGCGCTGGAGGCCGCCCGGCATCAGCCGGCCGCCTCGGTTGCGGTGCTAGCGGGCGACGAGGGCGCCAGCCTGATCGCCGCCCCGCTCGCCGGGACAGGCTCATCCGCCATCGCCGCGGAATTCTCAGCCGGACGGCCGGTCAGCGCGGAAATACGGGAACTGTTCTCGGTCCTCACCAGCCACCTGGCCCAGGTCCTGGCCAAGGCGAGGGACTACGAGCAGACCCGCGCCGTCGCACTCACCCTGCAGCACGCGATTCTCGCCCCCACTGAGCTGCCACATGGATTCGCCGCACGGTACACCCCGGCGGTTCCCCCGCTGGAAGTCGGCGGCGACTGGTACGACGTGATCACGCTGCCCGGCCAGCGCACCGCCGTCGTCGCCGGTGACTGCGTCGGCCGCGGGCTGCCCGCCGCGGCGGTGATGGGCCAGCTCCGCTCCGCCAGCCAGGCCGTGCTGCTGCGTGCTCCCGGTCCCGCCGAGGCCCTCGCCGACCTGGACAGTTTCGCCAGCCGGATTCCGGGAGCGGAATGCACCAGCGTGTTCTGCGCGATCATCGAGCCCGCGGCCGGGACCGTCACCTACAGCTCCGCCGGGCACCCGCCACCCATCCTCGTCACCGGCGGCGGAGAGTACCGCCTGCTCGACCAGGTCCAGGCCCCGCCGCTGGCCATGCTGCCCGCTGACCGGCAGCGCTGCGAGGCGGCGGCCACCCTGCCGCCCGGTGCGACGCTGATGCTGTACACCGACGGGCTGGTGGAGCGGCGCAACCAGCCGTTGGACACGGGGATCGACACCGCGGGGGTCACGCTGGCCGAGCACGCCCAGGACCATCCGGATGACGCCGCCGACCACGTCATGTCAGCCATGACGCCGGCGGCCGGCTACGAGGACGACGTCGCCATCTTGATCTACCGGCACCCGCCTGCCCCGCTGGCCGTGCGGGTGCCCGCGGACGACCCCTCCAGCCTGGGCTTGCTCCGAGCCAGGCTGCGGCAGTGGCTGTCCGCAGCCGGCCTGGGCAGCCGGGAAGCCACCGACATCATGATCGCGGCAGGCGAGGCCACGGCTAACGCCTTTGAGCATGCCACCGCCGACCGTGCCGCCCACGCGGCACCAGTCCAGATCGCCCTCACCGCCCAGGTGGCCCCCACCATGGTCCAGCTGACCGTGGTGGACACCGGGAGCTGGCGGTCTCCCCCGGCCGACCGCGCGCAGCCCGCCCCCAACACCAGGGGGCACGGGATCATCTTCATGCACGCCCTCATGGATAACGTCACGATCGATCCGTCCGCGCACGGGACCACGGTGACCTTGACCAAGGATCTGAAGCGATGACCAACGAAGCCAGCCCGGCAGACCCCGCTGACCGTCGTCCGGCGGGCAGCGACCCGCCTGACCTCGGCCTGCAGGCACGATTCGAGTTCCTGCCCGGCGGCGAACACGGACCCGCCACGGTGCGCGCCGCCGGTGACATCGACCTGACCAATGCCGGGCAATTCCAGGCCGCCCTCGACCAGGCGGCGGCCGTCTCCAGCGCGATCACCGCCGACATGACCGCGGTCACCTACTGCGACAGCGCCACCATCCGGGCCCTGTTCCTTGCCGCCCGGCGAGCCCGGCTCACCATCCGGGTCAGCACGGCAGGCCCCATCACTGAAACCCTGCTCAAAGTCTCCGGCCTGGACCAGGTGGCCACCGTGGTCACGCGGAACGAGAAGCTCCCGCGGCTCGGTTAGAAGGCGCGGCCGAGGGGCAGCCCGAGCCGGCGTTCAGCCGGCCGGACCCGAGCTGGCGCTGAGCCGGCCGGACCCCGGGCAGTCACGGTGACCCGCCCAGCAGCTGACTCGCAGCCATACGGACCGGCCGCGGCTCAGCTGGTCAGCGCGGCCCGCAGGGCAGCCGCGTCGTAGCTGCCCCGGTACACCGCGCCATCGATGAACAGGGTCGGCGTGCCGTGTACCGCACCTGACGCCAGGCCGCTGGCCACGTCCCGGCGGACCCGGCCGAGGGTCACGGAACTGGCCCGGTCACGGCCGAACGCCGCGGTGTCCAGCCCCAGCTCACCGGCGTACTTCTGCAGATCACCGTCTTCCAGGGCCTGCTGGCGATGAAACAGCAGTTCATGCGCGTCCCAGAACCGGCCCTGCCGCGCGGCGGCCTCGGCCGCCAGGGCCGCCGCGAGCGCGTGCGGGTGGATACCAGTGAGCGGGAAGTGCCGGAAGGCGAACCGCACCCCCGGGCCCAGCTTGCGTTCCACCCGCTGAATCTGCCGGAACGCCTGCCGTGAGTAAGGGCATTCGTAGTCCCCGTACTCGAGGATCAGGCGGCCGCCCGGCGAGCCGCGGACATGGTCAATCGCCGGGTCAAGCGGCTCCATGGCCGGTGGCCGCGGCTGCGGCCCGGTGCCGTCTGGCATGCCAGCCCCAGGTTCCCGTCAGGTGACCGGCTCGGCCAGGGCGGCGCCCACCACGGTGCGGTGCTGCCCGTGGTGCCCGTCGGCCATGCCGATCATGAGCAGCGCGGCGTCGTCGGTGAGCGGGGCCCCGACGTGCCGGTGCAGATCCGCACGCAGCCAGTCCAGCAGGCCCGCGGCTGAATCACCGGGGGCGGCGAGCGCATGACCGGCCAGCCGCTCGGTCAGCGGGAAGAACCGGCGCTCGGCGTCCCGGGCCTCGGTCACCCCGTCGGTGTAGAGCAGCAGCCGGTCACCGGGTGTGAACGGGACCGTGCAGCTGGCCGTCGCGGAATCACCCAGCCCGAGCAGGCCCAGCGGCGGCGCAGGCTGCGGAACCTCGAGGGCCTCCATCCGGCGCGATGCGCCTGGCTCACCGAAGCCGGCCGGCAGCAGCAGGGGCGGCGGATGGCCACAGTTGTAGATCGTGAGGCGGCTGGTGTCCGGGTCGATCTCGGCCAGCACCGCGGTGACGAACTCGTCGTCTGCCGCCTGGCGGCGGAGGCTGGCGTCCAGCCTGCGCGCCATCTCGCCCAGCGGGTAGGCCTCGTGGGCCACCTCACGGAACACACCAAGGACGTCCGCGGCCACCTCGACCGCGTCCAGCCCCTTGCCGCGGACGTCACCGATGATCAGCCGGATCCCGTACGGCGACCTGGCCACCTCGTACAGGTCCCCGCCGACCCGGGCCTCGGCCGCCGCGGCCAGGTACACCACCTCCAGTTCCAGCGGGCCTACCCGCCGGGGCAGCGGCCTGAGCAGCGCCCGCTGGGCGGCTTCCGCCACCGAGGTGACCGCGGCCAGCTTCTGCTTGCCCCGTGCGCCGCGGACCGCGCCGAGCGCGCTGATCACGGTGACCACGACGACGGTCAGGATGGTCGCGAACGGCAGCCACTGGGTGGCAGCGGGCGCTATCACGGCGCAGGCGACCGCGGTGAGGAGGCTGATCCCGCCCCAGACAAGCGGCTGGCGGACGCTCCGCGCGCCGATCCCGGCCAGCGCGGGCGGCACCGCCAGCAGCGGCTCGAGCAGCAGCGGGCCCGGCCACACGTGACTCAGGCACACGATGATGACGACGGCCAGCGCCGGCACCCCGCACAGCACCGCCCACCATCGGGACCACGCATCCCGCTGGTCAGCCGCTGGCCTATTCCGCCTTGATTCCGACATCACGCCCCCGGACTGAGGCCCGCCCCCGGTGCCCGGATCACCCACGCCGGGCGGCCGTGGCCCACCCGTCAGATTCTGGTCCATCCCCCGGTGCGGCAGCCATACGACCGACACAGGCCAGAGCAAATGCTCGGCCGGCCTTCAGCTCCTGGTCAGCATCGCCCACCGAGCACGCCGTGGTGCTGGCAGCAGGTCAGCGGCGTGCCCCCGTGCGGCGCGGCGGCCGGCACTGGTTAACGGCGGCCGCCGGATGAACCGTGGATCGTAGAGGTACCAGCCTTCGCGTCCGCCCACGGACGGGCTGGCGTACCACCTCACCCCAACGCACCACCGTCCGTGCCGGTCCTTGCGCTGCCCGATCACCTGGGCCCAGACCCACGTCCCGTCGCGCAGCAGGACTTCGGCTTCGGTGTCCTCCGGGATCACGGAGCCGGGCACGGCGTCGGCCGGCCTGGCCCGGTCAAGCACAGGCTCGCGGTCCGGATCGGCGAACACGCAGGTCATCGTGCCCTTTCCCGGCCATCGGCAATCCCGGGCGCCCGCCCACCGGCCAGCAGGTACTCGCGGCCCCGGCGGCCCCGGCCCCCGGGTTCTCGGCCGGGCGCCGCGCCGCGCCGGGAGGTTTGGCGGGCCCCTGCGGGCTGTGGTCTCATTGCCTTGGCCGTCTGCGCCGCACGCGTGCGCGCTTTCCGGTCCCGTGATAGCCGGTATTCCTGGCCGCCGGCTCCCGCGCGGCCGGAGTTTCCGCCTCAGCGGGCGCGCCGACGAACACAGCGCTGAAAGGGATTCGGGGATGAAT
>Ga0335078_10002364_pt1 | contig 28596 bp, 18 predicted proteins | sample Lox_Sample_32_FD_206711 | JGI IMG/M metagenome (GOLD analysis project Ga0335078, IMG submission 206711) | Soil microbial communities from Loxahatchee National Wildlife Refuge, Florida, United States - Lox_Sample_3.2 | ecosystem: Environmental > Terrestrial > Soil > Wetlands | place: USA...
AATCCCGTCATCATCGCCAGTGTCCTCTGCTTGCCGAGAGAGTTCATGCTGGCACGACTTTATCTATACTTCCTGTGGAAAGGGAGCACTTAATCAGAGTCTCCCTAGGGCTAGTGTGATGAGGTCTTTGAATCCCGGCTGCTTATGGAGGAGGGGGATGATTTGGCCGTCAAGAATTCGTTTGAACTCGTTCAAACTGTTGGGCCGCAGACGCAGCGCGACGTTGCGAGCAAACATAGGCTAGCCTCAAGGCAGAGCACTTGATCTAAGAGGGGAAAACTTCAGATGGGCTGACTTAGCTCAGAGGACCTGAAAGAGTGAGGGGAAGTAACTCGCTCAAACCTAATCTTAGTCTCTGCCCATTGACTTGTCAACTCTTCTCTGTCGCTGGGTCGTGTCTTAAATAACATGGGGAGCAACACAGTGTTTAAGACACTACCCTGTCGCTGGCGGTGGGCTACTTTGAATCAGATGCCAAACTTTCCGACAACCCATCCGATAATGGTGCCTCCTAGTGTTCCCATGCCGATGATCGGGCCATAAGCCTTGGTTATGATCGCATCGGGGATACTGAGAAGTAGACCGAACATAAGTCCAACCGCCCATCCCGGCCACGGCAAGCGTGCTGCTCCGATGGCGAAACCTATACCGAATCGGGCAATGAATGCGGCAGTGATTGCTGCCTGCTTGTCTGGAAACGACATGGGCAACATGATTCCTACGTCCACGACGCCAAAAATCAATCCACAAATAACCCCAAGCAGGATTCTTGTCATTTACGCCGCTCTTTCCGCCCTCCGCTGCTCGTATGCTTCCCAGAGGGCCACAAGGTCTTCTACGCTCCAGAGTCGATCCGTAACGCCAGCCGCCATCGCCTGAGACATGCGCAGTGTACGGTGAATCCCGATGAAATTGTAGGCGAAATAGTTTAGCGCGGTGGCAGCCGCATGGTTTTCCAGTTTTCGGCTGAAGCCGTTCGACAATCGGGTGTAGCGCCGCATGTTCGTGCGCACCGTCCAATTTTGCCGCTCTACGATTTTTGTCGAAACGTGCTTTGGATCAGGGTTTCCGCTAACAGCCTTCATGTCGCAACCTATACACTTACCCGGAAAATAGCGAGTCTCATTCTCGCCAGCAAAACGGTAGACTGACCGGCACCGGAGCGTAGATAAGGCATGATTGGACGCCTCCCGCTGATGCGGTGAAGAAATAAGCCCATCAGCCGGACCGTAGTGTCTTAGGCTCTCTTCTTTAGCTTCGCCCATCTCGCCCGTTGAGCAGCCGCGATTTTCCGTCTAGCTGATGCTGACATCGTTCGCTTCGGTTTCTGCGCTTGACCGTTCACCTTCGCCCAACGGGCTTTCTGTGCGAGACTTAGTTTCCTGCGGGTCGCCGCTGAGAACATCTTCTTCGGTTTCGTATAAGAACCACCGCCGTTTAACCTGCCCAGAACATCAAGTTGTTCCATCTTCTCGCGTAGTTTGGCAGCAACATCTGGGAACAGTACCTCTTGCCCGCTCAACTGCACGGCGGTGATCCGACTGCATGTCTCCTTGAGAATAATGTATCTTTCCACGACCAGCCGCATTGACTCTCGCAACATTTCGATCAGGCCGACATCCTTGAGGTCATGCCTCTCCGCAAACTCAACCGTAAAATACTGCCTGGCGAAAATGGCAAAGCTCAGGTCCAACCAGGAAATCTCTTCTTCAACGGCGTTGTTTGCTATTACGATCAGCATGTACAGGAAGTCAGCCTCCCGCCGGGCTTGCATTATGGCATCTTGAATCACCGGTTTAGGCTCGCCCTTCATGCTCGGTCGGATTACGTCGATCACTCTGGTCGCGATGGCTCGCCTGGGAAACGGCGATTGCCTCGACGCGTCAATAAGGCTTCCCGTCTTCTGCGCGTTGGCAAGCCATAGAAGCACGATCTGCTGCGGTGTCATACCCAGTTCGATCGTCTTTAATCGTCGTTGATGGTTATTCATGTTGGCTCTCCCTTAGAGATAAACTGAAAATTCTCACGAAGTTCGCCGCGACCTAATATTGCTTCCAGGTGGGCCAGACGTTCTGCGATAGAACCCTGTTCTAGAGTTTTGAGCAGCACTCCTGCAAGGAAACCAATCGTGTTGGCAGTTCGAGGATCAAGCTGGCCGCGTCGAACTTGGTTGATTGACTCCGCTAGTAATGTGGCAACGTCTTGTGTATTTCGAAGAGGGTTATCTGGCGTTTCCGCAGGCAGAACGACTGCAGCCCGGCTCCGATTGATCCCACCATTCCGCCTTGCTCTGTGGCCTTCATCTGCTCTGACGGGATCGTGGAAGACGCAAAGAGTCTTTCCCAGTTGAGCATTGGCTCCGCAGCGGGCGCCACTTTCCTTCCGAAAGCTACACTTATTTGCCATTCAACCTCACTACCTAGGTAGAGGGGGGTACCCAGAGATCTGTCGGTGGCGTGTACTGCCCCAGTCTTCCATGCTTTGTGCGCTCATCTTGTTCCTTCAGTTGGCCAGGCGGTGATTTCAGTGATGGTTAAGATGTCCAGCCACAGACCTTTCGGGAACCGATGACAGAACTCTTGGGGCGTGTCGTCGCTATCCTCGCGATGTATTTGGATACGGTCGAGGAGAAGGTTTTTCTCATCTCCCTCGATCCCAACAGTCTGGATCTCGGCGAGCTGGCCATCGTTGACCTCAACCTGGCCTGCTACTTTTTTGCGAGTCACCATTAGTGTCTTTTCCATGCCATGAATCTCCAGTCAAATTGATTTGTAGTCCTGTTTCTCACGCTTCACTTTGATTTCTCCGCATTTGGTCGCATCTTAGGTCCCTTCGCCCCTTCAACTCGCTTGACACACATCCACGCCATCGTGTCCTCACGTGGCTCCCCGCATGAGCGGCACGATTCGTGCATAAGTGAGTTTCAGTTTGCTTTACAGGAGGTCAGACAGGCCGTACAGGATTGTCGTGGCAGTGGAGTCGCACCCCGCCATTGTCTTGCCCGCGACCCACCGACCGAGCGTACCAAAAGCGTACCAAATACCGGCAAATATACCGGTATCTCCGGTTACTAACCCTATCTAACCTCTTTGGAGTCAACAGCCGGTGGGTGGATGGCGACCGTGTGAAGATGGCACTCTACCGCTGAGTTAAGCGCCCAACTCGCGTGCTTTCTATAGATTGCCATTGCACTAGAAAATTGTCCAACCCCGGTTTCATCCAAGTTCTCATTGCCCTTGCGTCCATTCGCCTAGAACCGCGCTTGCCATGGCATCTTGTGCAGCAAGACGCGACTCCAGACTGGACTCGGTGTATTTCGGGAGAGTCATCTCTGGGTTCTCATGGCGCAGGGTGTCCTGAATTGTCCACACGTCGGCTTTCTTCCCTTCCGTGACCTAGTCAGGGACCGCCTTCCGAATGTTGTGAAAGCCAAAACGAGTGACCTGACGCCTCTTGGAGTCCAAGCAACTGCCACCCTTCTGTGGTAAAGATGGTTCGACAGTCCTCCCCGTGACAGAAATCACAGACAAGTCACTCAGGCGTCGTTCAAACTCGGCTCAGCTTCAGCACAACAAAGCACCCGCCGATTGAGGCCTCCCTTGGGGAAAAAATAACCGGGGCGCTTTGCTATGCTGGCGCAATTCACAAGGAGGAAAAGAATGCCTCGAACAAAACTGCTCGTACTTTGTATTGCGATGGCGTTGCTCGCGGTAGGCGTAGCTTCGGCACAGACCTATTCGAGCGATTTCAAAGTTGATTATTTTGCCAACGCTAATACAGCCGGCGCCCCGGATGCGACCGTAAGAATGGACAATCCGGGAACTGCGGGAGGTGGGATCTGCGCAGATATCTTCGTCTTTGACTCGGCGGAGGAAATGTCTGAATGTTGCTCTTGCTATCTCAGCCCCGATGATCTGCGTACACTGTCGGTAAACGGCGACCTGACCGCGAACCCGGGCAATGGGGTGACCGTGACCGGTGGCGTGATCAAGGTCCTCAGTACTACCTACGTCGGATCTTGCCCCGCCCCCACGGGTGGACTCACCCTCACCTATGAAGTTAAAGGGTGGACGACGCACGTCCAGAACAGCACCTCCACGATTACTGAGACCGCAATGCAGGACGCGGACCTCAGCAGCAAGGAGTTCAACACTCTGGAGTGGAATTGCAAGTCCATTCACGCAGTTGACAGCGGCAGGGGCATCTGCACCTGCGGAACCGGCAGCTAGTCGATCTGGGATTTCCGGGCCGCCGAACTTGCGCCAAGCATGTCGGTAGCGGCGCCGTAGAAAGCAGAAAAGGGGCAAGGCCACCAGCGTGACTGGCGAATACGGCGGCACGCCGACCAGTACGGTGACGTTTAAGGACGGGAAGACGGTTCTGGGCACGGTTGCAATGAGCGGAAGATGGCTGGCTACAGCAACTCCGCACTGAGCAAGAGGAGCACAATATCGTCGCCAGCTACGGAGGCCATGCCAACTTCAAGACCTCCCAAAGGTCTGGTGCAGCCGGCGCAATGACCGTGATTCTCGTTGGTTATGGAAAGGCAAAGCCGCCCTTCACGGGGCGGCTTTTCTTTCACCACGCCAAAATCAGCGCTGCTCAGGCGCGAAGATCGGGCTCGATTTGGGGAGGCCTATTCTGCTCGGCCGCACACTCGCTCTTTACCGGATCCACTCCGCCATCAGTTCAGGCGGTACGGGAGACGTGTATCGCGCCACCGACACCAAGCTCGGCCGTGAAGTCGCGCTCAAGGTCCTGCCGGCCAACATGTCCGGCGACCCGGACCGCCTCGCCCGCTTCGAGCGCTAGGCCCGCGCCGTCGCTGCCTGGAATCACCCCAATGTCGTAACTCTCTACTCGGTTGAAGAAGCCGACGGCGTCCATTTCATCACCATGGAACTGATCGTGCGAGGTGCGGAGGCGGAAAGAGCGGCTTGACTCAGCAGAGGCTTACGTCGAAAGCGATCTTAGGGATTATTTTGCTGATCCTGACCCCACTATTTTTGTTTGTCAAGCCCGTAAATAAACAGGCCATTCTCCGCGATCTTACCCTGGTGATTTGGTGGGCCTTCATAAGCTGGCTTCTAGTGACTGGATTTAGAGAGTCGAAGCCGACCGATCCGAAGTAGGCCACTAACCCCGCAGTCCTTCAGTGAGATCACACCCTAGCGGGTTATAATTCGGGCGCGTGTCCCTTACCTCTGGCTCCAAACTCGGTTCGTATGAAATCCAGTCTCCGCTTGGCGCTGGCGGCATGGGCGAGGTTTATCGCGCCACCGATACCAAACTCGGCCGCGATGTAGCCCTGAAAGTCCTGCCCGCCGAAATGGCCCAGGATCCCGAACGGCTTGCCCGCTTCCGCCGTGAAGCCAAAACCCTTGCCCAGCTCGACCACCCCAATATTGTCACGATCTATTCGGTCGAAGAAGCTGATGGAATTCATTTCTTGACCATGCAACTGGTGGAGGGACTGCCTCTGGACCGGCTGATTCCTGAGACTGGTCAGCCCATGGAGCAGATCGTAGAGATCGCAACCGCTTTAGGCGACGCGCTCGCTGCCGCCCATGAGAAAGGCATTGTGCACCGCGACTTGAAGCCTGCCAATGTCATGGTCTCGACTGACGGCCGGGTCAAGGTGCTGGATTTCGGTCTCGCAAAAGACGTGCGTGCGGCCAACATGAACGATGCCACCATGACTTCGGACAGCCGCACGCAAATCGGCGTGGTCATGGGCACGCCGGCATACATGTCGCCCGAGCAGACTGCGGGCCGGCCACTCGACCATCGCACTGACATCTTTTCGCTGGGAGTACTGCTGCATGAGATGGCCACCGGCCGCCGGCCCTTTGAAGGAAGTTCATCCGCCGAACTCGTCTCCGCAATTCTGCGCGACACTCCACCCTCCGTCACCGACTTGCGTCCGGACCTGCCAAGCGATCTGGCTCGTATCGTTCGGCGCTGTCTGGAAAAGGACCCCCGGCATCGTGTGCAAACCGCGCGCGATGTCAGCAACGAATTCCGCGATCTGTTGCGTCAGTCGTCCCTGAAAATCTCCGCTGTCAGGACGCCGACCTCGCGGACCGTGGCCGCGCCCGATTCCGGCAGCACTCGCGCCGACGAAGGCTTCTGGCTCGCCGTGCTGCCTTTCAAACACGCCGGCAGTAATGCAGACTTGGAAGTGCTGGCCGAAGGACTCTCAGAAGAAATCATTACCGGCCTTTCGCGGTTTTCCTACCTTAAGGTAATTGCCCGGAGCTCCACAGCGCGCTACGCCGGCCGGTCGATAGACGTCCGCCAGGCTGGCAAGGAATTGAACGCCCGCTATGTGATGGAAGGGACGCTTCGCGTCGGAGGCAGCCGGCTGCGGGTCTCCGTTCAGTTGGTAGATGCCAATACAGGCGCGCACCTGTGGGCCGAAAACTTTGAGCGCAGCTTCAGTCCGGAATCCCTCTTCGAATTGCAGGACGATCTTGTTTCGCGAATCGTTTCAACCGTAGCCGACATGAACGGCGTTTTGCCCCGCAGCATGAGTGAGGGCCTGCGCACCCGCCCTCCCGGGCAGTTGAGCGCTTACGAAGCGGTTTTGCGAAGTTTCGCCTACACCTATAGCGCTACTCCCGGAGAGCTGAGCGCGGCTCGCTCGGCATTGGAGGGAGCGGTACGCGAATCTCCCGGCCACACGGATGCATGGGCCATGCTCTCCTTCCTTTGCGGGCAGGACTATGTTCATGGATACGAGCTTCAACCTGACGCGTTGGAGATCGCGGTTTCAGCTGCGCGGCGGGCGGTTGCGCTCGGACCGTCCAATCATCTGGCTTATTTCAGTCTGGGGCAGGCGCTCTGGTTGCAGAAAGATTACGATTCGTTCCGCGATGCCGTGGAGCGCGCAGTCGCGCTCAACCCGATGGACGGCAACTGTGTTGCTTACCTTGGGGAACTGCTGACCTATGCCGGTAACGCCGAGCGCGGGATGCAATTGGTAGATCGGGCTAAACAGCTCAACCCTAATCATCCCGGCTGGTACTGGTTCGCCGACTTTTATCACGCATTCTCGCAGCGCGAGTACCAGGCGGCACATAGCTTCGCGCTCAAGGCCAAGCTGCGCGGCAACCCGCTTGCCCCAATGTTTCTCGCCGCCGCCTGCGGTCAGCTTGGGGATATCGAAGCCGGGTCAAATGCAATCGCCGAATTGGTGAAATTCCGACCCGAACTTGCAAGCATTATGCGCAAGCAGGTGGCCAAGGTCTGGAATCCGGAATACGGCGAACGATTCCTTGACGGGCTGCGCAAAACAGGACTTGAAATTCCAGAAGCGGTTGCCAGCGAGCGGCAGAAGACCTCGGCTGCTACCTCAAGCGCGGTCAAAGTGCGGGCGTCGGGAGCATCTCGTGCCGATGAAGGCTTCTGGATCGCCGTGCTGCCGTTCAAATATATCGGCGGCAACGCCGATCTTGCTGCCCTCGCCGAAGGCCTGACCGACGATGTTGTCACCAACATGTCGAAGTTCTCCTATTTGCGCGTGATCTCGCGCGGGTCCACCGCCCAATGCGCAGAGCGGGCGGTTGACGTTCGCACGGCGGCGAAGGAGCTCGGCGCGCGCTATGTAATGGAGGGCAGCATCCGCCAGTCTGGAGCCAAAGTCCGCATTGCAGTGCAATTAGTAGATACGGAGACCGGCGCAGGGCTATGGGCGGAAACTTACGACCGTGCATTCAATCCAGACGCAACTCTGGATCTTCTCGATGATGTTGTTCCGCGCATCGTCGCCACGGTTGGCGACACGCAAGGCATCCTCGCGCACAGCATGACCGACACGCTGCGCCATCGCGATCCTGAAACGCTCACTCCCTACGAGGCAGTGCTGCGGAGCTTTGGGCATCATCAGCGCATCAATGCAGCTGAACACCTCGCCGCCAGAACAGCCCTGGAACACGCGGTCAAACAGCCGCCCGATCGCGCCGACTGCTGGGCCACTCTGGCTTGGCTCTATCGCGAAGAATACACGCACGGCTTCAATCTTCGGCCGGACCCGCTGGGACGGGCGATGGCAGCGTCCCGTCGGGCCCTTGACGCGGGGCCAACCAACCATCTCGCGCAGGCTGCGCTGGCTTCAACATTGTTTTTCCTGCGTGACCAGCCAGGCTTCCGCGCCGCAGCCGAACGCGCAATCGCACTGAACCCGCTGGAGGGATACACCGTTGCGTATCTTGGCATGTTGATGGCCTACAGCGGCGATTGGGAACGGGGCTGCGGATTGTGCGATCGTGCGATGCAACTCAATCCCAACCATCCCGGATGGTATTGGTTCCCTCGCGCCTTCAAGGCCTACCATCAGCGGGATTACCAGGGCGCGATCGAAACAGTACTCAAGGTGAACCTGCCGGGTTTCTGGCGAACCCAACTTTTGCTCGCCGCCGCCAACGGCCAATTGGGCAACCGCGAAGCCGCACGCAATGCAGTTCAGGAACTACTGAAGATCAGGCCCAACTTCAAGGATCTTCCGCGCGACGAGCTGAAAAAGTGGCACGACGAAGAACTGAAAGAACACTTGCTCGAAGGCCTGCGCAAGGCCGGACTGGAGATCGCGGACGATGTTCCTTCGAGTGCGGCTTTGTCCGGCGCCGTCCCGGTGCGCTCCGTCTCAGGCGAAGCTCGAACCGACGAAGGCTTCTGGGTCGCGGTGCTCCCGTTCAAATACAACGGTGATGACCGCGATCTCAAAGCGCTCGCCGACGGGCTGTCCGAAGAAGTGACAACGGGCTTATCCCGCTTTTCTTACCTGCGCGTCATCGCCCGCGGATCAGCCGCCAAGTACTCCAGCGAATCCGGCGACGTCCGCACTATCGGCAAAGAACTCGGCGCTTGTTACGTAATGGAAGGCAGCCTGCGCCAAGCTGGAAACAAGCTTCGCCTTGCGGTTCAACTGGTGGATGCGATTTCCGGATCGCATCTGTGGGCGGAAACCTACGAGCGTACCTACAACCCAGACTCGCTTTTCCAGTTGCAGGATTACCTTGTCCCACGCATCGTTTCTACCATCGCCGATGCGCACGGAATTCTGCCTCACACTCTGGGCGAAAGCGTTCGTAGCAAGAATCCTGAGCAACTCACTCCATATGAGGCGGTGTTGCGCGGATTCAGCTACGCCGAGCGCATTTCTCCCGAAGAGCACAAGATCGCGCGTGATGCGCTGGAACGGGCGATTGAACTCGCGCCCAACTATGCCTACGCCTGGGCCATGCTCTCGCTTGTCATCAAAGACGAGCACGAATCGCGATTCAACCCGAAGCCTGACCCGCTCGACCGCATGCTTCGGGCAGCGCGCCGGGCAGTCGAACTCGACTCCTCCGGCCATCGCAGTTATCACGCCCTCGCGGTGGCCCACTATTTTCGCAAAGAGATTCCTGCCTTCCGCAGCGCTGCCGACCGCGCCGTCGCACTCAACCCCATGGACGGATGCAACATGGCCCACCTTGGAGCTTATATCGCCTACTCCGGCGAATGGGAGCGGGGTTGCGCCTTGGTCGAGCGTGCCCTCAATCTTAATCCCAATCATCCCGGCTGGTTCTGGTTTCCGCTTGCCTTCAACGCCTATCGGAAGGGCGATTTCCGGGGCGCGCTCGACTACGCTCTCAAAATCAACCTGCCTAATTTCTTCTGGACTCACTTGGCGCTCGCCGCCATCTACGGCCAACTCGGCGAACACGAAGAAGCCGCGAAAGAAGTGCAGGAGGCGCTTAAGCTGAATCCGGGCTGCGCGCAGGTACTGCGGGCGGGAATGTTGGGGAAATATGGGCCGGACTTCATCGCGCTCCTTGTTGATGGCCTGAGCAAAGCCGGTCTGGCGATCCCCGAAGCGGATTCCAATCCTGCGCCACCTGGATCGCCCAGCGCGCGAACCGTATCGGGAGAAAACCGCTCGGACGAAGGCTTCTGGGTTGCCGTGCTGCCGTTCAAGTACAACGGTGATAACGGCGATCTCAAAGTTCTCGCCGAAGGGCTGTCCGAAGAAGTCATCACCGGACTTTCCCGCTTCTCTTACTTACGCGTCATCGCGCGCGGCTCAACGTCAAGATATTCGGATGAGACACGTGACATTCGCACGATCGGCAAAGAACTCGGCGCGCGCTATCTGATGGAAGGCAGCCTGCGCCAGGCGGGAAGCAAACTTCGTCTCGCAGTCCGAGTTGTGGATACAGTCTCCGGAGCCCATCTCTGGGCCGAGAACTACGAGCGCATCTTCAACCCCGAGGCCCTGTTCGAGCTGCAAGACGACCTTGTACCCCGCATTGTCTCCACCGTCGCCGACCAGCATGGTGTCCTGCCGCGCAGGATGAGCGAAGAACTGCGCAGCAAGGACGAAGAAAACCTTACTCCGCATGAGGCCCTGCTACGTTCTTTCAGCTTTCTCGATCGCATCAGTCCCACCGAACATGCCACAGCACGGCGCATTCTCGAGCGCGCGGTGGAGCGCGCCCCTGACTTGGCCGACGCGTGGGCGATGCTGGCGATCATGTATGACACCGAGTTCGCAGATGAGTTCAATGCCCGCCCGAATCCTCTGGAGCGTGCCATTGCCGCCGCGCAACGCGCAGTCGATCTCGCTCCCACGCATGCCCTCGGCTATTACGCGCTTGCCTTCACTTACTTTTTGCGCAAGGAGACTGCTTCCTTTCGCGCCGCTGTCGCGCAGACTCTCGCGCTCAATCCCATGGATGGATCAGCCATGGGCATACTCGGAGTTTTTGTCCATCATGCCGGCGAGTTGGAGCGTGGTACGCAGATGGCCGAAAATGCCATGCAGCTCAATCCACGCTACCCGCCTGTGCTCCACTCCCCTGCCTTCCTGAATGCTTACTTGCAGGGTAAATACGCCGAGGCGCTCGACGTGGCGGCGCGCATGAGTATGCCCGGATTTTTCCATGCGGTTGCGCTGCGAGCGGCGGCTCTCGGCCAGCTTGGCCAACGTGAAGCCGCTCAGAAAGCTGTTGAGGAGTTGCTGGTTTTGCGCCCCGGCTTCGCCACCTCGGTGCGCCGCGACTATGCCAAATGGTGGGACTCCAAGACGATTGATCATCTCATGGACGGTCTGCGCAAGGCTGGGTTGCCGATCTCTGAGGAGCCCGGCGCCGCTCCCGCGACGCCCTAAGATCAAGTGAGTTGGGGCTTGCTGAAATTACGGGGACTTGCCTCGGTCGTCATTCGGCAAAGACATGGTTTTTTCGCGGCTCCGGCCGTGGTACGCTAATTGCCTATGGGCTGCTCGGGTCGCTTCTCGCGCGGTGCCAGCTGACTTGCCAATGGCAGGCAAAACCAAGCCCGTTGGTCTTCCTGTACCTCCCTCTAAACAGGACACTTCGGCCCCTAGTCCCCCACCCGGGAAGGCGCAACTTTTAGCCCCCGAAGGGGTTCATTCAGATGTGAGCAGCGTAGCCATAGATCGCGGCCTGCTTGCGATGGGGGGAGGCTCCGCACAGGTGGGCGCGGAGAGAGGTGGCTCTCGCTCTGAAGAGGCCAAAGGTGAGGCACCGACTGACGCCGAGGTTATGCTCCGCGTCAGGGCTGGCGACGACGCGGCGTTTGAATACCTGGTGCAGAAATACCGGCGGCCGATGGTCAGTTTCATGTACCGCATGGCCCATAACTCGACGGTTGCGGAAGATCTGGCGCAGGAAGTTTTTCTGCGCGTGTATCGCTCGCGCGAGAAGTATGAAGCCAGTGCCAAGTTCACTACCTGGCTTTATCGCATTGCGACCAATCTCGCTGTGAACTACGCGCGCGATACGCGCCACGAGCGGCCGGAGAATGTCGTCAACATTGACGAACCGGACGACGACACCGGGCTGACGATGGACATCCCGGATACTTCCCTGAGCGCGGAGGAGACTATCATCCGGCGGGAGCGGATGGCGGCAATTCGGCAACGCGTGCAAGCCTTGCCGGAACGGCAAAAAATTGCGGTCATCATGCACAAGTACCAGCAGATGGATTACAAGCAGATTGCGCAGGTTCTTAGATTAAGCGAATCAGCCACCAAGTCGTTGCTGTTTCGCGCTTACGAAACGTTGCGCGAGCAGTTGAAGCAGTTTTTATGAGGAACAGTTTTATGACCTGCAATGAAATTCGTGAATTAATGCCTGACCTGGCCGCCGGGCTGGGCTCTGTAGGCCCGGAGTTCAATGCCCATGTTCAGGGCTGTTTGGGTTGTGCGGAAAAGTTCGCCGAACTGCAGCAAACCATGGCGCTGCTGGATCAGTGGCAAGCGCCGGAACCTTCGCCGTATTTCGACACGCGGCTGCGGGCGCGTTTGCGGGAGGAAATAGCGCAGCCGCGCCTAGCTTGGCTCCGCTGGATCCGCAGGCCGGTGCTGGCGGTTGCTCTTACTGTGCTGATGGTGATGAGCGTTACTCTGATTCGCTCGGACGGGGGTTGGCATCTCCGTACTCATCCCAAAGAGATGGCGGATTCCACGTTGGCCCCGGAACCGGGCACTGCCGTGGGCGATCTGCAGGCGCTGGACAAGAACAACGAACTCTATTCCGATTTTGATGTGCTCGACGATTTGCAAGCACAGCCGGATGCCGACGCCAATCCGTAAGCGGCGAAAAGATGGCAAGGTAGTGGTCACGCGGAGTGACGGGGGAGAAAAAGGTGTACGGGCTGAACTCCATCAGGGGATGGTTGGTCGCAACCGCTCTGGCGGTAGCGTTCGCCGTTGTGTCTCCGGCAGCCGCAATGCGCCCTTACGGGCAGCGACAGGCCCCTCCCCGCGCGCAGCGCGCGGGACCCGGGCCGCGATATCAGCAGGGTCGGCGTGCCGGGCAATGGTTGCGGCAGTATAAGGATTTGCCTCCTGAACAACAGCGCCGGGCATTGGAGAACGACCCGCAATTCCGCCGCCTTCCCCAGGAGAAGCAGCAACAGCTGCAGCAGCGGCTGCAACATTTCAGCAGCCGGCCTCCGCAGGAACAGCAGCGCATCCTGAACCGTATGGACACCTGGCAACGCCTGAGCCCGGGCCAAAGGGAACAGGCACGGCAGGTTTTTTCGCAGATGAAGAATCTCCCGCCCCAGCGCCGCCAGGCGGTGCGCAATGCGATTCAAGCATTACGCGGTATGCCGCCCGAGGCTCGCCAACGCGAGATTGATTCCGACCGCTTCAAAAGTCAATTCTCACCTGAGGAACGCGGCATCTTGGGTGGGGCATCGAAACTGCCGCTGGCGCCGCCGGAGGAATGACCTCTTTCCTCCTCGACTGCTAGCTTAATTCATCAAAACGAGCGATCTGCGGATGGAAAGCGCCGTCTGGCGGATTTCGTCGGCGTCAGAAGCGTCAGGAGAGATTTTCAGATAGAGTTCGAAATCCTCCGCTGCGCCCCGGCTTTGGCCCAGGCTGTAACGCAAGAGGGCGCGCTGCTTCACATCTTCAGGGGACTTCGGATAGATCACGAGGATCAGGTCCATCAGTGGCAATACCTTGCGGAAGTTCCGGCCTGAAAGATAAATCGTCTTCAAATTATTCAGGATACGCGTAAGCATCTGGCGGCGGCTTACAGCAAACAGAAACTCCGGCCGCAGCGTCATTTGCCCGGAGTAGATTTCGTCCAGTCGGCGTTGGCAATCCTCAGCGCTCAGGATATTTCCGCCGCTAAAGCAGTCAATGATAGTTTCCCGTCCGTCAATATCGTAGTGTTTCAAGAGGAAATGGCCCGGCATGCCCACTCCGAAGAGCGGAAAACCGAGACGCCGACCGACCTCCATGTAAATCACCGCCAAGGTGATGGGAATTCCGAGGCCGCGGTCGAGAACGTCATTGAGAAAAGAATTGCGGGGATCATAATAGTCTTTCCGGTTTCCCCCCAATCCCGCCTCCTCGAAAAGAACGCGGTTGAGAGCGGAAATGGTCTGCGCGGCATCGCCCGGATCGCTGATATACCGCTCCGCCATGCGGGCAAACTCATCCACGCACGCCACGTAGGATTCAATATTCAGATCGGAGTACTCAGTGCGGGCGATAGTGAGAGCGGCACGGACCAGATCAATGTCTTCATCCTCTACCTGTGGCCCGGCCAGGACGGCTAGGGCCTCAGCAAGCTCAGTATGCCCGCGGCCAGCCATGTAAATATGCTAGCACGAACGCAAACAACCTTTCAGCGGCTCATGTCGCTGCCGAAACCGCATGTCATTGTCTTAAAAACCGGGAATGTGCTTCTTTCCGCAAATCCTAATATCCGTTCGTCGGATTCAGCAGTTGAAGCGGGAATGCCGGACACGCCCCCAGCGTCGGCACTCCGGCGCAAGTTACCGTCGGAGGAACCAGCACAGGATTCGACCGGCCCGCGAGGGCCGCATTGAAGTTTACAAATCCCAACTCAGTGAACGCTGGCGAATCCGACTGCAAAGTGAATCCGTCGGTTGGGGGATCGTCGACATCATTAGGATCAGTAAACAGTGGATCCTGGTTGATGGAATGAACGTCTTCCCCGAGGGGTTGCCACTCCGAGAGCGAATAGTTGGCGGAAGGATTAGTCGTCTTGAAGATCGCCGCAACTCCCAGCGAGTTCCAATAATCGTTCGAGTCAAAGAAAAAGTACTGTGGACAGTCAGTCTTGCCTGACGAGTTCACACAATTCCAGGAACCGGTCTGAATCGCTCCATTGTCGTAGTAGCTGACGTTCCGGATCATACTCACGGAATTGGGATTAACGCCGGCGCGGTTGATGGTCGCGTACAGCCCCAATGCCAGAATGTTGTTCACCACAAGATTATTCTGGGCGTAGGTGTCGCTGTTGCTATCCGAAATATTGTTGAAGACCACAGATGCCGAGACCCGGTACACCAGGTTGTTCTGCGCGACCACGTTTGAGGCACCCTGATCAAAGTAAATTCCGTGACCGCCGTAGCCGTCGTAGTCCTCCCAATCATGAGTCACATCATGAATCAGATTGCCGTACATCATGTTCCCTTTCGTGGCCGACGTCGCGAAGTGGATCCCGCCCATATCGCTGGTCACGCCCTGCCCGAGCGTGTAGAGATAGTTGTAGGCAGCGACGTTGTCGTGCGCCAGACCAACACCGGTGGAGATGTCTAGCGTACCTCCGATCCCGATCCCGCCGTTGTAGGAGTCCGAGACCTCATTATTAATGATCATGTTGTGATGAGCGTTGCCGACCCAAATCGGGGTCCCAAGCCCGGAGGGCTGGATGCGCCCGTTGCTCACAACAATATTGTTTTGCACCAGATTGTATTGCGGGACGTTGGTGCCCGTGTCCTGCGCGTTCGGCCAGTGGCCGATCCGGATTCCACCGGCTCCAAGGTCGTAAAGTTCGCTGTTAACGACCTGGTTCGAACTGCTCCGGCCCGTGGTGCCGGATTCGGTAAACTCCACTCCCCATCCTTGCGTGTGGGAAAAGGTACAACTGTTGAAGATTACGTTCTGCGAGTTGACGAAGCTGACGGCGGCCGTCACTCCCGGAATACCGGACGTGTCTCCCAAGCCCTGCGCGCCGGGGATCCAATTGTCGTGAGAGAAGGTTATGCCTTGGAAGATGATGTCATTGGCGCCGTTCCCCGTCAGAAGCTGCGCCTGCTGCGGAATAATCACCGTATCCAGGCTTGGGTTTTCGCCGGCTTGCGCCACATAGGTGAGGGTCCAATTCGCAGCTGGTGTAGTGGTGGTATTGGCGCAGCCTGGACACCGGTCAAGATACCACTGTCCCGAAGCATTTTGGTTAAGCGCCTCAAGCACATTGTCGACCAGATAGCGGTGGCTGGAGAAGAAGCCGTTATCTTGCGCGTTTTGGAATGTCGGGCCGGTCAAATAGGCCACTCCTCCGCCGGTGTCTACCGAGGACAGCCGCATGCGCGACATGGTCCATATCTCGAAGTCGAGGATTTCCACGTCTCCCAGGCCCATACCGTGGTAGCCGCTTCCAGACAAGTCGCCAGGGTTGAAGTAGAAGCGGTCAAAGCACTCCCATCCACCGCTAACCTGAACACTACAATTGGCTGATTCGCTGGAGACTATAACCGGGTTGGTGGCTGCATTACACAGGAAGCCGCTTACCGTACAGTTGGCGCCGGTTGGCGCGAGCCGAGGACGGTAACGGCGAGTACTGTCTGCGGCCCCGGCTGGAATGTAGAACAGCGACTCAAAGTTCTGGGTGGTACTGCCGCTGAGCGTCGCTTGCCAGGTGCTTCCGCTCGTATTCGTCCATCCCGTCACCTTGAGGCCGCCACTGATTACCGGCGTCGCCCCCGGATAGTTTTCATAGACGATCGGCGCGCTGGCCGTACCGGAGTCGGCAGATGTAAAGGCCACCGGCGCGCTCAAGTAATATGTCCCGTTCTCAATTTGCACCACTGAACCCGGTTTGCCCTGCACCGCTTGCCGTGCCCGGTTCAGCGTGGCAAACGGCCCATCCGTACCCTGATTGTTCGGGAATGCCAGGGTTCCGCTCCAGTTGTCATTGCCGTTCGTCGCCATGTAGTAATTCGGGCTGCCGATTGCAACCGGACCGACGTTGAGCAGCGTGAAGCCCGTCACACCGCTCGCCGTGGCGGTGATGTTTGTCATCCCAGGGCCCACCCCAGTGACCAGTCCTCCGTTGCTGACGGTAGCAATTCCGGTCACCGCCGAGGCCCAGGTTGCCGTGGAGGTGAAATCCTGAGTCGTCCCATTGCTATAGATCCCGGTAGCGGTTAGTTGCTGTGTCCCGCTTAGCCCAATATTCGGGGCTGGGGGCGTAACTTCAATCGCCAGCAGCAAAGTCGGCGGCGGCGGCGGCGGCGTGAAGATGCTGATCTTATCTCCGGTTTGGGTCGCGGAATCACCCTGTGAATCGGTTGCCTTGATTGCGAAGTTCGCCGTCTGCGCCGTAGTCGGGATGCCCGAGATTACACCCGTGCTTGCGGTCAGCTTAATGCCATTCGGCAGCGAGCCGGAACTTATAGACCAGGTATACGGTGGCGTTCCTCCCGTCGCCGTAAAGGTGAACGAGTACTGAGCGCCTATCGTCCCCTCGGGCGGAGACCCGCTGGTGATCGTCACCCCAGCAGAGATCGAGATGGTCAGAGGCTCCTGTGCGGTCAAGGGTGGGGTTGAGGAGTCGGTAACTTTGAGCGTGAAACCTGCGTTCTGCACCTTGGTTGGCGTGCCCGAAATCGTTCCTGTACTGGCATTGAGGCTTAACCCTTGCGGCAGACTTCCTGACGCAATCGACCATTTATAAGGAGGCGTACCGCCCGCCGCGACCACCACTTGCAGGTACTTGACTCCCACGATGCCGCCAGGAAGCGAGGTGGTAACAATGGTCAGCGCGCCCTGAATCACAATGGTGAAAGATTTCGTGGCTGTCAGTTGCGGAGAAGAATGATCGGTCACCTTGATGGTGAAAGTAAAGGTGCCCGAGGCGAGCGGAATACCTGAAATCAAGCCACTTCCAGGGCCCAAAGTCAACCCTGTGGGCAAGCTTCCGGAAGCGACCGACCAGGTATAGGGCGTAGTGCCTCCAGTCGCTGACACGGTTGCGGAATAGGACTTATTGACAGTTCCATTAGGCAGGGAGGCCGTAGTGATCGATAGCGGCGCCACGATCTTGAACGTGAATGCTTTCTTTGCCGTTTGTTTGGGGGAAGAGGAGTCCGTAACTTCAATGGTGGCGGAGGACGTCTGAACTGTGGTCGGCGTGCCCGAAATTGTGCCCGCGCTCGCATTGAGGGTCAGACCAGTCGGCAGGCTGCCCGAAAATACTGACCACGTGTAAGGCAGCGTGCCACCTGTCGCGGTGATTGTGGTGGAGTAGGGTACTCCCTGAACCCCATTCGGCACCGACGTAGTTGTGATGGTCAGAGTCGCTGGCGGCAAATCGGCGGCCAACGCATTTGTGACTTCATGGCCCGTTCCCAGAAGAAGAACCGCGCCGAACAGCAAGCCTCGGAATAGGAGTGAATGTGATGAAAACAAAGGGGCGCGCTTAAAGGCCATGAGTTCCTCCGCTTCGTCAGTTGTCCCGCCGCACACGTGTCCGGAGGCCCACAAACCTGCCCTTCAAAAGAGCTGGTGGGAGCTCACGAGACACACAAGATGCAAAGCAAGCTTGTAAAAACGGGGGAAAGCCCAGATCGCGAAGCGGAGAGAAGATAGCATGCTGAAATACTCAAGTCAATGTGGATTTCTCAGACCTAACCCTTTAGAACGATGGTAAACGAAAGACTCCATACCAAAGTGGGAAGAGGAACCGTCGCAGGAGTCGCTAGGGCGAAAAAACCCTCGGCCGATCGTCGGCTAAGATGTGGCCCTACGCGAACCTTACTTTTACATCCGGCCCCTTGTCCAAGTGGATGCTGTCAATAAACCGCACCTTGCGCGTGCGGAGGGTCATGATCGCTGAAGAAGTCCGGGTTCCTTCGCCAAAGAAACGCACTCCGCGCATCAGCGCGCCATCGGTCACACCGGTTGCCGCAAAGATGATCTGCTTGCCGGGAGCCAAGTCCTCGGCTTCATAAATCCGGTCCTTATCCTTGATTCCCATGCGGGCGATCCGTTCTTCGAGTTCAGGCTTGTTGATCACCAACCGTCCGAGCATGTATCCGTTGAGACAGCGAATCGCCGCCGCTGTAATCACACCTTCAGGCGCGCCGCCCGACCCCATAACCGCATGAACTCCCGTGCCAATGACCGCCGCCGCAATGCCTGCGGAAAGGTCGCCATCTCCGATGAGCCTGATTCGCGCCCCCGCTGCGCGTATCTCGCCAATCAACTTTTCATGCCGCGGGCGGTCGAGCACGATCACCACCAGGTCTTCCACCGAGCGGTGCAAGCGCCGGGCAATGTTCTTCAGATTGTGGGCGACGGGTGCGTCAAGTTCGACGGCATTCTTGCACGATGGCCCGACCACGATTTTTTCCATATAGCAATCCGGCGCATTGAGCAGCCCGCCACGCTCCGCCGCGGCCAGTACCGTAATGGCGCCCGGTGCGCCGGTGGCGCAGAGATTCGTACCCTCAAGCGGGTCCACCGCAATATCAACTTCCGGAACCTCACGCCCATCCGGAAATTCCGCTCCGACCTTCTCTCCGATATAGAGCATGGGCGCTTCGTCGCGTTCGCCCTCGCCAATAACGATGGTGCCCCGCATGGGAATGCTGTCCATCGTCTGGCGCATGGCTTCGGTCGCCACCTGGTCGGATAAATGCCGCTCGCCCTGCCCCATGGTGCGCGCCGAGGCAATCGCCGCCGTTTCCACCACGCGCAGAAATCTTGACGCCAGATCGCTCTCAATATTTTCGCCAAAACTTCGTACCGCCCGTCCTTCAACCCGGGTTTGCGTAGCCATGAGTGCCTCCAAATGAACCGGGTGAGACTATAACGCGAACCGGGCAGGAAAGGGAAGGGAGTATTAGGCAGGAAAGTTGTTTAGTTGAGCGAGTGTACGGTATTCGGCATCAGCAACACGAAAGAACAACCGGTGTACTGATAGCAACCGAGAATACCTCGCCGCAGCAGGCGTGTAGGGCCGTCATCAGGAAACATCACTTCGAAGTTGGCATTGGCCAAGACTTTGTCGGCAGACTTCAGTTTGTCCGACCCTTTAATGAATTTCACAGCTTCGACCTTCGCTGCCGACGTTTTAGGGTTGCGGGAAAAAAGCACGAAATATTCAGCATTGGCCTCACGATCAACCAGCTTTGGTAGCCTCACGGTCCGGATTCCATTTTCATCTTCGGAGAATTTCTTGTGTTGTTCTTCATAAACCTGTTCCAGATGGTCCTTCTGCGTGGCCCCCAACGAAAGCATCCAGGACGCCTTGAGGTACTTCTCCGATTCTGCAAATTTGCCCATGCGGAAATAAACCCAGCCAAGTGTGTCCCAATCAGCAGCCAAACGATTCGCCTGTCCAAGGTCTTTTAATTCAAGCTTCTCGAGATCGATCTTCGCAGAAGCCTCCTCTTGCCCACGAACTGCTTTGTCAGCCCACTCCAGCGCCAACGGAAGTTGTTTGTTTTCATCGGCCAGTTCATACGCCAGATTGTTGAACATGCCCGGCTCCGAGTCAATTTCCAATGCCCGGTTATATGCTGTCAGGGCCTTCTGCTCGTCACCCATGTGCAGATATGCAGAACCCAGCGACGCAAAGATATCTGAACTGTCAGATTTTGCTTGCGCAGCAGATTCATAGGCAGTGGCGGCATCTTTATAACGCTTGAGTCGTAAGAAAGCGCTGCCCAGGTTCATGGGCCCATCTATATCTTGAGGCGAGACTTTGATGAGGTGTTGCCAAACCGTGACTGCATCGTCATATTTCTGCTGTTTCATCAAACTAAAGCCGAAGGCCTTGTAGGAGATCGGTTGGGTAGGATTGCTTTCAATTGCCTTACGAAAAGCCTCCGCCGCATCTCCTTGCCGAGTTTCATCATAATATTCAGCCAGCAAAAGCCAGGCCCGGGTAAACTTGGGATCGGCTGCGACCGCTGCCTTAAGATGTTCGCTCATTCCGCTGAAGTCTCCAGCCTGGACCCGCTCTCTTCCTTCTTCAAATGTGCGCTGTGCTTCCGGATTGTCACTATCAGGAAGGGTCCATATCGCGGTCCGCCAATCAAAACTAGGTAGCAGCCCGGTCGACAAAGAAATGTAACTGCTCTCGTCGTCGTTAATGTTTTTTGTGAATTTCTTATAAGCCTCATACTTTGCCACAGGAACTTCTCGCAGCGCTGATGTTAGCTGCCGTTCACATGTCAGCGTCCCATTCTTAAACGTATAGCTGCTGCGGTACGTGCCGAAATCCTCCTTGAGGTCAATCGGTACGGGAATCTGTGGTGTGTACGCTTTTGGAACCTCTACCCGAGAGATGTAGCTGATCTGTTGCGGTGCGCCAAGCCAAATAGGAGAAGAGGGCGGGTCATCGCGGGAAGGAAGAGAAAACGGCGGTAGAGCAACAGCAATGCGACGATTACTCCAATCGGGAAAATCTTTGCGTTTGTATTTGTAAGTAAGGTGAAACGGTTCGTCCAGTTTTTCGGGTGAAGTGGCGGTCACCTCGCTTACATCACCACCGAAACCACATGTATACGCTATCCCCTGGACGAGATCTTTCCATTGCGGCATAGCAGTGCGGCGAAAAGCGGAACGCATCATGACCTCGGCGTCTCCGCCGCTAACAGTGAAATCAACTTTCCCTTCCAGTTCTCCGCTATCGCTGAGCTTGCCATCCAGCGTGAATATCTCTGACGGCGGAACGGCAAGATCGCCCGGCGTCTCAGTCAGGGCGGCAGGCGTACCGTTAATGATTACCAGGGCATGCTTGTAGTGCAGCCGGCTTATGAGATACCCGAAGGGAGCAACTTCCACGGTCGCATCGAGCCACAAGAGATCTTTTCCTTGCGGTACAACGGTGATTACGTGATTGAACTGCCCAGGTGATGGAACGTCTGGATCAATTTCCTGGCCAGCATTGATGAGCGCGGGATATGCCTTTATGCCCGCCGCATCCAGCAAAGAAGCCAGCAGCGTGTGTTTGTCTTTGCAGTCGCCATAGCGGTTCTCCAGAATTTCTGAAGCCGTGTGCGGCTGATATCGCCCAATTCCAAACGCGACACCGATGTAGTGGTATTCAGTGCTCACGTAGCTATAGATAGCGCGGATCTTCGCTGTTTCATCCGCAACTCCCTTAGTAAGTTCGGCGGCTTTGGCCCGAACTTCAGCCGAAGGCTTTACCCGCTCGGCTTGCAAACCTTCATACCACCGGCCAACCTCATCCCATGTCTGAAAGCTGCTGATCATCACGTCCGGCCATGGAAACTGGCCCTTGGCCTGCTCCTGCGCTCTTTCCAGCTGTTCTTCTTTCTGCTGTTTGTCACTCTTGGTTTCGAGGTTGGCAGCGTTCCAGGTGTAAGTGAGGTATTTCCCATCCTCGGCGATGGTTGATTTAAGGGTAGGACTCTTGACCTTGATAGAGCGGTCTCGCGGGACACTGATTATCAGCTGTTGCTCAAGGATAATTGCGTCCTTTGTGAAATTGGCGGCATACCAGAATTGCCCGGGCACCAGCGGTTTGTCGCAAGTCCAGCGGACCTGATATTCGAGCACGTCTCCAGTGCTTAGTCCCTTGACTGCTATATGCTTTTCTCGCACGTCGCTATAGAAGGGCGCCTGCCGCGTGATCTCCGCCGCCATATCCTGTACGTTCTCTGCTGGCGTTGCGATCAGGCTCCCGTCGCTCTTCTTTACTCGAACGTAGTCAATATCCAAATGGTCGCTCGCGCTCTCGTATTGCAGGGTCAGAACACCGAAACGCTGAACCCCGGCCTCTGACTGTATTCGGACCCGGCCATGATCCGTCCGGACATACGTCCCGTCGTTCTCGAAGGTGATCTTGCTGTCCGACTGCTCAGAAACGAATGCCTCTTGCGAATAGTCAGGCTTGGGCGGGACTACGGTAGGGATGGTCTGTGCCGCAAGAGCCGAGCAGCAACTCAGGAAAAAGGCCAACAAGCGGCGCGGCGCGAACATACAGTGCCTCTATTTACTCTTGGTTGAGGAAAAAGGCAAGGACTTTTCTCACCGGCGGACGAGCGACTAATTGGTTGCCAGATTCATCGTTGGGTTGGCCCCCCACAGAGAGACTGCTAAAATTGCTTCTGTAACTGCTTCACGAAAAAGTGTGGGGCTATAGCTCAGCTGGGAGAGCGCATCGTTCGCAACGATGAGGTCGTCGGTTCGATCCCGACTAGCTCCACCATATTTTCAAGCAGTCGCAAATGTTCTTTGTTCCGGGGTTCGGGGTTTGTGACGTGGTTTGTGACGTAACCCTTGTGTGTATCCCGGTCGGAGATTGAATCCGCCCTTCTGGTACAAATACCATCCAGCGCATTGCGCTTTGCCTGCAGTCTTATATGGGAGTAGTGCTGGAGCATCTTCGGTGAAACGTGACCTGCAATCGCCATTATCGTGCTATCACTCGTCTGCGACTCGGCTAATTCCGTTATGGCGTGATGCCTGAGGTCATGGAACCGCAAACCAGCGAGCGCGCTCTCGACGTTCTTTATATCTCCCTTGCACCGCGGGTTTACGCAGAACTCTCCAGGGTCTTGTTGATGCCCACAGGCCGGGCAATGAATCAACCTCGTCAATTTGCGCCAAGCTGTGCGCCAGCTCACTTGAGGCCGATTCGGATCAAAATGCGACGCCTCGCAAGCAAAAAACACATAGTGCTCGGGTCTTATCTCCCCAAGTTTGCGAGCTCTCTGATAAAGCATGACAATTGTGCGCCATGCGTCAGCGTTCAAAGGAATCACCCGTTCCCCCGCCTCGATCTTGCTTTTTTGTATCGTCAGCTTTTTGTGCAGCAGGTCGACAGCCGAGCTGCTACGGTTGCATCCTCGCACCGTCCGTGAATACATTCGGCGCGGTGAACTCCAAGGTCGTCTTATCGGCAGACGCTATCGATTTCGGCGGAGGGATATTGACGCTTTCTTTGAAAATGCGCCCACTGCATGGGATTTCAAATAAAAGTGCGCTCACGGCGTTTAGATTGAGACAGGAGATTCAGCAACGGGCCTGGCAAAAGCGCTTCGCGGGTTATCGCGTGAATTGTGAAAGCATTCCGCGTCTGCCAGCACGTTTCGTGCGCTTTGTAATCAATGATCCGCGTCACATTCCATACCTGCTGGTGTGGCAGTGGAGGGATGACCCAGAAATTAAGGAAGCTGCAATGGTCCGTTGGCGTCCTCCGGACGACTGGATCGAACTGAAGAGGTCCGACCAAAGCGGCCAGCACATCAGGTTGCACCACTCTCCACTTCCGCGACGCGGCGGAACAGCGCTCTTGCTGTTCTGCCCTGATTGTGGCATTCCGAGACGGCACCTGTATGGGTGGAGTGTTATAGCCGGTCGCCTTCTGCAAAGCTCGTGGAGGTGCCGAGCCTGCGCGGGGTTGCGATATCAGTCCGAAGGCACATACATCTCGGTTCGCTGGAGATTCTGGGGAAGTGGATTTCCGCGTCCGGAGCCGTGGGACCCATTTTTGCTTTCGAATCTCGAGCAGGCCTCGATTCTCACCGAGTAGGGCCCTCGCCAAAGGACTACGTTTGGGGACGGCTTTTGGGAACTACTTGAGGATTGCATTACGTCGAGTACGCATCGTGTGCCCAGCGCGACAAGACAAGATGTTGAGGTGTTTTACCGCTCTCGGTCGCCGATTCCCAACTTGCAGTGAAATATCTTACGCTCCATCAATGGATTACAGGCCGGACTCCAATAATTGGAGTGCGCAGGACCAGCAAACGCGTAACACCCTCGTGCCACAAAACAGGCACTTTCAGGCTATACCGAAATGCCAAGTCCCGGTGACATATTAACCAGATTGAAGTATGTCCCCCCGAATCTGAAAGTCCCGAATATATCGAATTAAGGGAGCGAGGAAAAACACTCGCTGCGTCTCTCAGCAGGAACAGAGCATATGCGCGCGACCTCTATCACTGTTGTAGTTGCTCTCCTGACCATTTGTCTGACCACAGCCTTCGCACAATCTCCGCCGCCGCTGTCATTCCTGGCTGCGGAGACATATGAGGTGGGCACAACTCCTCTGTCGGTAGCCGTGGGGGATTTCAACGGCGACGGAAATCTTGACTTGGCAGTGGCAAACGAGTACAGCGGTGGCGTTAGCGTTCTCCTGGGTAATAACGACGGCACTTTCGAGGCAGCGGTGAGCTATGGCTCCAACTCATGTTCGGTCGCAGTGGCGGACTTCAATGGCGACGGCAAGCTGGACCTGGCGACGGCAGGCTGTTACGGCGGTGGCGCGAACGTTTTGTTGGGCAATGGCGATGGTACATTCCGGTCGCAAATGACCTTCAGCGCGGGCTCATATCCCATCTCCGTAGCTGTTGGAGATTTCAACCACGATGGCAAACCGGACTTGGCAGTAGCAAATGAGTTTAGCAACAACGTAAGCGTGCTCCTCGGCAATGGCGACGGCACCTTCCAGACAGCAACCAACTATGGGACGGACGAAGATCCGGGCGCGGTGGCGATAGCCGACCTTAACGGCGACGGGAAGCTCGACCTGACGGTGGCAAACTGGTCTGGCAACGAAGGCCGGGGCGATGTGAGCGTGCTCTTGGGTAATGGCGACGGAACCTTCCAGCCGGCCGTGAATTACACCGCATATATGAACATCCAAGCCGCTTCGGTAGCGGTGGCGGACTTCAATCGAGATGGGAAGCTCGATCTAGTGGCGGGTGCAAGCCTGCTGTTGGGCAATGGCGACGGTACCTTTCAGGCACCAACGTTTTACAATAACGGGGGCTATTCTGTTCCCTACGGGATGGCAGTGGTGGACTTCAACGGCGACGGCAAGGCCGACCTGGCCCTGACAAACCAGGGTGGCCTCAACGTAAGCGTGCTTCTGGGCAATGGCGACGGCACGTTCCAGGCGGCCACGAACTATGTCGCTGGCAGTTTTCCCTATGGACTCGCGACCGGAGACTTCAACGGCGACGGCAAGCCCGATCTGGCGGTCGCAAACTCCGGTGGCCAGGGCGAGAATTTGGGCACAGTATCGGTGTTGTTTGGCAATGGTGACGGCACACTGCAGGCGGCCACGGGCTACGCCGCAGGATCAGTACCCCTATTCGCCGCAGTAGGGGACTTCAATGGCGACGGCGAGCCCGACCTAGCGGTTGCGAACGAGGACGGCAACAGCGTAAGCGTTCTCGTGGGTAATGGCGACGGCACCTTCCAGGCGGCCGTCAACTACGGCGCAGGATCAAATCCTTACTCCATCGCGGTCGGGGATTTCAACGGCGACGGCAAACCCGATCTAGCGGTGGCGAACTACGGTAGCAGCAACGTGAGCGTGCTGCTGGGTAATGGTGACGGCACTTTCCAGGCAGCAGTGAGTTACGGGGCCGGATCAAATCCTTACTCTATCGCGGTCGGGGATTTCAACGGCGACGGCAAACAAGACCTGGTTGTGGCGAACGGGAGTAGCGATAACGTGACCGTACTCCTGGGCAATGGCGACGGCAGCTTCCAGGCGGTTGTGAGCTACTACTTGGGCCAAGGCTTATACGCCTGGTCAGTTGCGGTGGGCGACTTCAACGGCGACGGCAAACTTGATTTGGTGGTAGGAGACTACTACGCAAGTGTGCTCTTGGGTAATGGCGACGGTACATTCCAGGCGCCAGTGAACAACAACCTGGGAGGCTCATACTCGCTTGTGGTGGGGGACTTCAATGGCGATGGTAAACCTGACCTTGCGACCACCTACCCGGGTCAACCCTTCTCTAACGGCAGCGTGACTGTGGCCCTTGGTAATGGCGACGGCACCTTTCACACGGTAGGGAGCTACGGCGTGGGTTCTTCTCCTTACTCGATTGCAGTAAGCGATCTCAGCGGTAACGGTGAATCCGACCTTGCGGTGGCAAACCTCTTCAGTGGCGATCTGAGCGTACTAATGGGCAATGGGGACGGCACGTTCCAGACGGCGCTGAATTTTGGCGTGGGCTCATATCCATACTCAGTCGCGGTGGGAGACTTCAACGGCGATGGCAAGCCTGACCTGGCATTGCCTGATGAGGTTGGCGGCGTCGCAATATTGTTGAACACAACCGGCTTCCTGAAAACTACATCTGTCACCGTGCTGACGACCTCGGTCAATCCGTCCACCTTCGACCAGTCCATCACATTGACGGCAACAGTCACTTCCAAGCAGGGCAACCCCACTGGCACGGTGACCTTCTACGATGGCAACACGGCACTCGGCACGCCGAACCTGATTAATGGTGCAGCGGTGCTGAGTATTTCTTCGCTCAGCGCGGGCTCGCACTCCCTGACGGCGACCTACAATGGCAGTTCCAGCTTCCCCAGCAGCACTTCGCAGGTGATAAGCCAGACCGTCAAGCAGGCGACGACAAGCATTGTCCTCACCGCTGTTCCGAATCCTTCCACTTTCGGTCAAAATGTGACCTTCACCGCAAATTTAGCCCTTCAATACGGCGGAGCTGCGACGGGCACAATTACCTTCTATGACGGGTCGACATCCATAGGAAGCGGAACAGTGAGCGGCAACCAGGCCAGCTTCCCTACGTCCTCGCTCTCTGCGGGTACGCACAGCATCACCGCCGCGTACACCGGGGACACGAATTTCCTACCCAGCACCTCCTCGGTGCTGAGCCAGTCGGTGCAGACGGGAGCTACAACCACGACCGTAGTTTCGTCGCTCAATCCTTCTACCTACCTGCAAGCCGTCACGTTCACGGCGACAGTTACCGGACAAGGCGGAACACCCACTGGCACGGTGACCTTCTACGATGACGGGGTTTCTTTGGGCACGAACCCGCTGGGGGGGAGCGGACAAGCTTCCCTTAGCGCCTCGGCGCTTGCTGCAGGTTCAGACTCCATTACTGCTAGCTACAGTGGCGACTCGAATTTTGCAGCTAGCACGTCCTCTCTGCTTACGCAGACGGTGAATCAGGCAACGACCACGACAGTTGTTACTTCATCCGCAAACCCTGGAACGGTTACTCTACCGCTCACCTTCACTGCCACGGTCGCGGGTCAATATGGCGGCGTACCCACCGGGACTGTGACCTTCCAGTCAAACGGAAAGACTTTGGGTTCGGCAACTCTGAGCGGCGGGCAGGCCAGCCTGCTGACATCGTTTTCTGCAACTGGAACATATTCGATTACAGCCGTGTATCTCGGTAGTTTGGATTATCAGGGAAGTATATCGGGCACGCTTAGCGAGATGATCGGCAAAGCTACCACGACCACGACAGTTGCGTCATCGGCGAATCCTTCGTCCTTCAACCAGAGCATCACCTTCACGGCGACGGTTAGCTCTGCCATCGGTGCGCCTCCGAACGGCGAGACCATCACCTTCAAAGACGGAAGTACCACGCTCGGTACAGGAACGCTCAGCGGGGGCATGGCTAACTTCACTGCCTCCAGCCTAACGACCGGGAGCCACCGCATTACAGCAAGATATGGTGGCGACAAAGATCTCAAGTCCAGCACTTCCACCACGCTGACGCAAACGGTTAACAAGACCACAACCACAACGACACTGGCATCTTCGCAGAACCCTTCGACTTTCGGACAATCCGTGACCTTCACGGCCACCGTCGCGGGTCAATTTGGTGGGGTGCCGACTGGCAATGTGACATTCAAAGACGGGATCACGACGCTGGGGACCGGAACGCTAAACTCGAGCGGTACGACCACCTTCAGCACGTCGGCACTGGCACGCGGAACGCACCACATCACAGCCAGCTACGGTGGGGACGGAAACTTCAAAACCAGTACGGGAAGCCTTACACAATCCGTGCACTAACAATTTGTTCAGCATGGCGTTTTACAGTCACTGAGAAATAGCCCGGTGACCACGGCTCTACCGGGCGAGAATCCAACAAGGGCTCCAGCGGGCCGATTCCGCGCAGGGACGCGAACAAAGACTTTTCGGATGGCTCCAAAACATGCGTTTGTGGGCGGGGGAAAACGGCTTTTTGCAGTCTTGCAGATTCAGGGATTTGTGAAGCTGCCGCCAATTAGGTTTTTGGGCAAGGCCGTTGCGCCTCGGCGTTGCCTGCTCC
>Ga0335078_10002365_pt1 | contig 28596 bp, 23 predicted proteins | sample Lox_Sample_32_FD_206711 | JGI IMG/M metagenome (GOLD analysis project Ga0335078, IMG submission 206711) | Soil microbial communities from Loxahatchee National Wildlife Refuge, Florida, United States - Lox_Sample_3.2 | ecosystem: Environmental > Terrestrial > Soil > Wetlands | place: USA...
TTCATCGGGGCCGCGGTCATGCTGTCGCTGTTCTCCATCGGGGCGTTCTACATCTTCACCTCCTACGCCAGCGCGATCGGCTGGGGCACCGGCAACATGAACGCGTTCGCGACCAACGCCAACCCCTACTACGTCCTCGGCCACGCGCTGTGGGGGGCCGGCTGGTGGTTCGTCGTGATCGCGATCATCAACAGCGCCATCGGCGTGGGGCTGGCCTGCACCAACGCCGCCTCGAGGGTGATGTACACGATGGGGCAGGCGGGCACGCTGCCGCCGCAGTTCGGCCGGATCAACCCCAGGCACCAGACCCCGACGTTCGCGATCGCGTTCATCCAGATGTCCGGGATCGTCGCCATCCTGCTGGTCGGCCTGCTGCTGGACCCGTCGGACATCTTCGGGTTCCTCGGCACGATCGCCACGCTCGCGGTGATCGTCCTGTACGTGATGGCGAACCTGGCGCTGACCGCCTACATCCGCCGCGAGCACCGGGCCGACTTCAACCTCTGGCGGCACGGGGTGCTGCCGTGGATCGGCACGCTGGCGCTGCTGCCGGTGCTGTTCGTCACCGTCTACCCGCGGCCGCCCTGGCCGTTCGACCTCACCCCGTACATCTTCATCGCGGCGCTCATCGTCGGCTTCGGCTACATGCTGTGGCGCGAGTCCCGCCATCCCGGCGTGCTGCGCCGCGGCGCCTCGGTGCTGGTCGGGCACCGCACCGACGCGCAGGGCGACGTGGACTGGGACGCGCCGTCGCCGCCGGCCCCGGCGCAGGCCGGCGACTGATGCCCGACGGGGCCGAGCTTGCGGACGTCGGCATGCCCGATTTCGGGCTGCCCGCGGCCGAGCCGTCCGTGCCCACCGCGACCTACACGGCCCGGCTGGCCGCGGCGGAGCGGGCCGCGGCCGCCGCCGGGCTGGACGTGCTGCTGGTCTACGCCGACCGGGAGCACTTCGCGAACCTGTCCTGGCTGACCCGCTACGACCCGAGGTTCGAGGAGGCGCTGCTGGTCCTCGTGCCCGGCCGGGCGCCGGTGCTGCTGGTCGGCAACGAGGGCGTCGCCTACGCGGCCGTGGTGCCGCCCGGGATCGAGGTGATCCGCTACCAGAGCTTCAGCCTGGTGACCCAGCCGCGGTCGGACAGCAAGCCGCTGGCCGGCCTGCTCTCCGCCGCCGGGGTGGGCGGCGCCCAGCGGGTCGGCATCGCCGGGTGGAAGTACTTCGGGCCCGAGGACGAGGCCGGCGCCGAGAGCTGGATCGAGGCGCCGGCCTACCTGGTGGCGCAGGTGCGCGCGCTGGGCGGCGAGCCGGTGAACGCGTCAGCGCTGTTCGTCCGGCCCGGCTCGGGGCTGCGCCTGGTCAACGACACCGACCAGATCGCCTGTTTCGAGTTCGCCGCCACGCACGGGTCCGCCGCGATGCGCCGGATGCTGCGCGCCGTGCGGCCGGGCATGACCGAGTTCGATGCGTTCGCCGAGTTCCGGCCGATCGGGCTGCCGTTCTCCTATCACCCGCTGGTGCTCTCGGGCGAGCGCACTGCTCTCGGCCTGGCCAGCTCGTCCGGCCGGACGCTGCACCGGGGCGACCCGATGAGCGCGGCCCTGGGCTACTGGGGCAGCAACATCGCCCGCGGCGGCTTCCTCGCCGCGGCCGCGGCCGACCTGCCCGCCGGGGCCGGCGACTACGTGGACCGGCTGGTCGCGCCGTACTTCGCCTGCGCGTGCGCGTGGTATGAGACGGTCGGCATCGGCGTCACCGGCGGCGAGCTGTTCGACCTGGTGCACCGCCGCCTCGGCGACCCGTTCTTCGGCGTCCAGCTCAACCCCGGCCACTTCATCGGCCTGGACGAGTGGCCCAGCTCGCCGGTGTTCCCCGGCTCCGGCGTGGTGCTGCGCTCGGGGATGACGCTGCAGCTGGACATCATCCCGGCCACGGGCACCGCCTACCACACCACGAACATCGAGGACGGCGTGGCACTCGCCGACGAGCAGGCCCGCGCGGACCTGGCCGCCCGGTACCCGGACGCCTGGGACCGGATCGGCCGCCGCCGCGAGTTCATGGCCGGCGCGCTGGGGATCCAGCTCAGGCCCGAGGTTCTCCCGCTGTCGAACCTGGCGGGCTATCTGCCGCCGTACTGGCTGGCGCCGGACCTGGCGATGCGCCGGTCGTAGCCAGCACCTCCTCGGCGCGGTGGCAGGCCGCCACCCGGCCCGGCGCCAGCGTCCGCAGCGCCGGCACCTCGCTGCGGCACCGGTCCACGGCCAGCGGGCAGCGGGGATGGAACACGCAGCCCGGCGGCGGGTGCGCCGCGTCGGGCGGGTCGCCGGGCAGCACCGTCCGGGCCGCGCGGCCGCCTAGTTCCGGCACCGACGCCCGCAGCGCGCGGGTGTAGGGGTGCGCCGGGCGGGACAGCAGCGCGCCGGTCGGCCCGTGCTCCACCACCCGGCCCAGGTAGAGCACGGCGGTCTGCTCGCACAGCTCGCTGACGATGCCCAGGTTGTGGGTGATCAGCAGATAGGCCAGGCGCCGCTCGGCCCGCAGCCGGCCGACCAGGGCCAGGATCGCCGCCTGCGCCCGCACGTCCAGCGCGCTGGTCGGCTCGTCCAGGACCAGCAGCCGCGGGCGCACCGACAGCGCCCGGGCGATCGCCACCCGCTGCCGCTGCCCGCCGGACAGCTGGTGCGGGTACCTGGCCGCGAACGCCGGGTCCAGGCCCACCTCGGCCAGCAGCGCGCGCGCCTGGCCGGCCGCCGTCCGCCGCCCGGCGATCCGGTGCGCGACCAGCGCCTCCCCGATCGACGCGCCGACCCGCATCCGCGGGTCCAGCACCCCGTCGGGGTCCTGGAAGACGATCTGCGCGGCACGCCGGTAGTCCTTCAGCGCTTTCCCGCCCAGCCGGCTGATGTCTGTTCCGTCAAAACGGACCGCCCCCCCGGCCGGGCGGACCAGCCGCAGCGCCGCCCTCCCTATGGTCGTCTTCCCCGAGCCGCTCTCCCCGACCAGGCCCAGGCCGCACGGCCCGGCCGGCAGCTGCAGGCTGACCCCCTCGACCGCCCGCACCGGGCCGAACCGGACCGCGAGGCCGTCGATGTCCAGCAGCGGGGTCATGGGCCGGCCCTGATCACCGGCACCGCGGCGAGCAGCGCGGCGGTGTAGGCGTCGGCCGGGGCGGACAGGACCCGGGCGGCCGGGCCCTGCTCGACGATCCGGCCGTCGCGCATGATCGCCACCCGGTCGCACAGCTCCGCGACGACCGCCAGGTCGTGGCTGATGAACAGCACCGACATGCCCTCGTGCTCGCGCAGCTCGCGGAGCACCTCCAGCACCTCCGCCTGGACGGTCACATCCAGCGCGCTGGTCGGCTCGTCGGCCAGCAGGATCTCCGCGCGCAGCGCCAGCGCGATGGCGATCGCCACCCGCTGGAGCTGCCCGCCGGACAGCTGCGCGGGGTACCGGTCGAGCAGGGCGGGGGACAGCAGCACCTGGCGCATCGCCCGCGCGGCCGCCTCGGTGGCCTCGCTCTTGGACATGCCGTGCAGCCGCAGCGCGCGGTGCACCACGCTGCCGACCCGGAACACCGGGCTGAACGCGGTGGCCGGGCTCTGGAAGATCGCCGCGATCCGGCGCCCGCGCACCTCCCGCAGCGCCCGCTGCGACATCGTGGTCAGCTCGGCGCCGTCCAGGGTGATGCTGCCGCGCACCGCCGCGCCGACCGTGTGCGCCAGGCCGAGCACCGCCAGGGTGGTCATCGACTTGCCCGACCCGCTCTCCCCGGCCAGCCCGACGATCTCGGCCGCGCCGATGCTCAGCTCGGCCAGGTCCACCACCTGGCGCGTGCCGAACCTGACGTCCAGGCCGGTGATCTGGAGCCTCACGGCAGGAACGTCCGTTTCGGGTCGAGCAGGTCGCGCAGGCCGTCACCGAGCAGGGTGAACGCGAACGCGGTGACCAGGATCGCCAGGCCGGGGAAGGTGACGACCCACCAGGCCGTGGTGAAGTAGTTCTGGCCCTCGGCGACCATCAGCCCCCAGTCGGGGACCGGGTCCTGCGCCCCGAGGCCGAGGAAGGACAGCGCCGACGCGGTCAGGATCACCCCGCCGAAGTCCAGCGATATCTGCACGATCAGCGGCGTGACCGAGTTGGGCAGGACGTGCCGCAGCAGGATCCGGTACGCGGGGATGCCCAGCGCCCGGCAGCTCTCCACGTAGGGGCGCCCGGCGACCGAGGCGGCCTGCCCGCGGATCAGCCGGGTGTACCAGGGCCACCAGGTGACCGCGATCGCGATGATCACGGTGGTCAGGCTGGCGGGCAGCACGGCGGCGAAGGCCAGGGCCAGCAGCAGCGGCGGGAAGGCGAGGAAGATGTCGGTGACCCGCATGATGGCCTCGTCCAGCCAGCCACCGAAGTAGCCCGCCACGACGCCGAGCGGGATGCCCACGGCCGACGCGATCGCCAGCACGAGCACGGCGACCAGGGGCGAGACCCGGGCGCCGTAGATCACCCGGGACAGGATGTCGCGGCCCACGTCGTCGGTGCCGAACCAGTGCTGTGCCGAGGGCGGCTGCAGCACCATGAACGGGTGCGTGGCGGACCCGGCGTCCGCCGGGAACGGCGCGAGCAGCGGGGCGAACAGCGCCACCAGCACGACCAGCACCGACCCGATCCCCCCCGCCACGAGCAGCGGGTTGGCGCGCAGCCCGCGCCGCAGCGCCGCGCCGCGCGGCAGGACCGGCGCCTCGGCGGGGAACGGTGCGGGAGCCTCGATCACCGCAGCCGGATCCTCGGGTCCATGGTCGCCTGGATGAGATCCACGACCAGGTTGGCGGCGACGTACACCAGCGCGATGAACAGGGTGACGCCCAGGATGGCCGGCGTGTCCAGGGACGAGATCGACGCCGTCGCGTACTCGCCGAGCCCGGGCCAGTCGAAGATCGCCTCGACCAGGAACGTGTTGACCAGCGCGTAGCCGAACACCAGCGCCAGCGCGGCGGCGACCGGATTCCATGCCAGCTTCATCGCGAACCGGGCGTAGACCGTGGTTTCGGAGAACCCGAGCGCGCGCACCATCTGCACGTGGGTGTCGCCGATGGTGTCGAGCACCTGCGCCCGGATCATGCGGGTGAGCAGCCCGGCCGGGTAGGCCGCGACGACCAGCGCCGGCAGCACGAGATGGGCCAGGATGCTGCCGAACATCGGCCAGTTGCCGGTGAGCGGCGCGTCGATCAGGCCGAACCCGGTCACCCGGGTCAGCGGGTGGCTGAACAGCAGCCCGGGGGCGAACTCGCCGGCCGCCGGCAGCAGGTGCAGCCGGTCGGAGAGGAGGAGCTGCAGGATCAGCGCCAGCCAGAAGATCGGCATGGACACGCCGAGGATCGAGCCGGCCCGGATGGTGTGGTCGGCGGCCCGTCCCGGCCAGCGGGCGGACACCAGCCCGAGCGGCACCGCGACGATCACCGCGATGATCAGCGCGGCGGTCACCAGCTCGATCGACGCGGGGGCCGCGTTACCGATGTCGGACAGGACCGGCCGGTGGGTGTGGATCGACACGCCCCAGTTCCCGGTCAGGATGCCGCCGAAGTACGACACGAGCTGCACCGCCGGCGGCCGGTCCAGCCCGAGGAACCGGCGGGCCGCGGCGATCTGGGCCGCCGAGGCGTGCGGGCCCGCCCACGTCGCCGCCGGGTCGCCGGGGACGAGCCGGGCGATCACGAACGTCAGGACGATGACGCCCGCGACCACCCCGATCGCCGTGGCGAGCCGGCGCACGACATAGAGGGTCAACTTCCGGTGGGCCTGAGGTTGTACGTGAAGACCACGTTCGCGTAGGCCGGGTTGACGCTGAACCCGGTGAACGAGGTGCGCATCGCGTACTGGTAGTTGACGCTGTACAGGGCGTCGACCGGTGCCTGCTGCAGCGTCTCCACCTGCATGGTCCGGTAGAGCTGCGCCCCGGCGGCGGGGCTGGTGGCGAGCACCGACTCCACCCGGTTGATCTGGGCGTCCAGGGTCGGGTTGGAGTAGTAGGACAGGTTGTAGTACGGCTGCTTCTGGGTCTGGAGCAGGTTGGTGAACCAGGTGTAGGGGTCGGCGTAGTCCGGCCACCAGTACTCGAGGAAGATGCTCTGGTGGCTGGCGGCGTTGGCGGACTTCGCCTTGGCCCACTGGGACGGCCAGGCCAGCGCCTGGGTGGACAGGTTGATGTTCAGCTTCGCCAGGTCCGACTTCATCAGCGTCGCGACGATCTGCTCGTTCGAGTCGCCGGTGGCGTAGGTGAGGGACAGGTTCAGCGGCTTGCCGCCCGGCCCGTACCCGGCCCGGTGCAGCAGGGCGGCGGCCTTCGCCGGGTCGTAGGTGTAGTTGGGCAGGTCGGCGTCATGGCCGAGCAGGCCCGCCGGGACCAGGCCGCTGGAGGATGTGGCCGCGCCCTTGAGCGCCGCGATGATCCCGGGGTAGTCGATGCCGTACAGGATCGCCTGCCGCACCGGCAGGCTCAGCGCCTGGGCGTTGAGCTGGGCGAGCAGGTTCTGCCAGGACGAGGAGGCGACCGTGTGTATCCCCGGGTTGCCCTGGAACGACTTCCAGATCTCCGGGCTGATCTGCTCCACGAAGTCGACCTGGCCCGACCGGAGCAGCTGGGCCGCGGTGGTGTCCTGGGTGACCACCCGGAACACGACCTTCTTGTAGTGCGGGCCGCGCCAGCCGCCCCAGTACCCGGGGAAGGCCTTGAGGATGACCTCGAACTCCTGCCCTTTGTTCCAGGTCTGCAGCTCATACGGGCCGGTGCCGGCGTCGTGCGGCGTGTTCAGCCACTTGGTCAGGTTCCCGCCCGGGCCGGCCGCGTCGGTGTCGTAGATGTAGGCCGAATAGGCGGCCGAGGCCTCCAGGTCCAGCGGCGCGGGGTACTTGAGGTGGAACACCAGCGTGTACTGGTCCGGGGTGTCGATCGTCTTGACCGCGGCCCACACGTAGGCGGCCCCGCCGCCCAGCTTGATCGTGCGCAGGATGGACGCCTTCGCGATCTGCGCGGTCATCAGCCGGCCGGTGTGGAAGTGCACGCCGTGCCGCAGGTGGAAGGTCCAGGTTTTGCCGCCGTCCGTGGACGACCAGCTGGTGGCGAGCAGCGGCGCGACCGCGTGCGTCGCCGGGTCCCACCGGGTCAGCGTCTCGTACATCTGGCTCATCGCGATGATGCCGTCGGAGTACTCGGTGGCCGGGTCCCAGCCATCGTCCATGACCGTGGCGGTCGTGTCGTAGGTGAACACCTGGCTGGCGGCCTGCTGCGGCGGAGCCGACGAGCTCGAGCCGCCGCCGCAGGCGGCGAGCAGCAGGGCCAGCGCGGAGCCGGACGCGAGCAGCACTCCGGCGCGGTGGGGCTTCATCGGTGCCTCCGTGGTGCTTGTCGATGACTGGGCCGCCGGCGCGGCCGGTCCGGGGGCCGCCGCTGGCCGGCTGGGTACTCAGGCGCTGACATGGGCGAGCTCCTCCACGGGCAGATAGTCGAACTCGTAGCCGAACGCCCGCGGTCCGGCCACGGCGATCCCGCGCTCGGTCCGCCAGACCGGATCGCAGGGGAAGGCGATCACCGTCACCCGCTGGCCGTACCGCAGCACCTCCGTGGCGATCGCGTCTGCGGTCTCGGTGTCCAGCACAGTGATCAGGTCGGGCACCGAGGCGAGCACCTTGCCGCGTTCGAGTGCCACCAGGTTCTCGTTCTGCAACTCCAGCCGGATCAGCCGGCCCGCGTCCTCGCCGAGGCCCTCGATCACCACGCTGCCGCGGACGAACCCGCTGGTGGTGTGCCGCTCGACGTCGAGCACCTTGCCGGCGACCAGCGGGAACGCGCCGATCTCCGCGATCAGGGCGGCCACCGGGCTGCTCGCCGCGCCGGCGATGGCGACGCCGATCCTGATCGCCTTGGAGACCGAGTTCCGCACGGTGGCCCCGCGCGCCTGCGCCGCGGTGAGCGAGAACTCCGCGGAGGACGCCGCCCCGCCGAACTCCACCGCGGCCGCCCGGGCCAGGCGCTCCATCCAGTCGCCGGAGATGGTCCGGAACACCGCCAGGTTGCCGCGCTCGTCGGTCAGCACCGCCGGGCTCGCCGGGATGCCGGCCAGGTGCATGGTGACCTGCGGGACCTCGGGGAACGCGCGGCCGATCCCGTCGGCGTCCACCACCGGCAGCCCGATCCGCGCGGCCCAGGTGATCGGCAGCAGGCCGTTCCCGCCGCCGATCTCGATGGCCATCAGCGCCGCCACCTGGCGCCCGGTCAGGAACTCGAAGTAGTCCCGCAGCCGTGCGCCCTCGTCCCCCTTCTCGAACTTCTCCAGGATGACCGTGGTGGCGCCGATGCCGGCGCACGGCAGGATCAGCGCGTCGTCGGGCAGGTCGTCCAGGTCGATCAACGGCACCGGCCCGAAGTCCTCGGTCGCCTGCAGGGCCTGCAGCAGCGTCACGTGGGCGTCGCCGCCGCCGCCCGCGCCCAGGATGGCGCTGCCGCGGGACAGGGCCCGCAGCGCGTCGGGCTCGAGCAGCCGCTTCGCGGTCAGCGGCATCGGTGGGTAGGTCGCCATCGGTCCAGCCCCGCTCAGGTGGTCGCCGACCCGGCCGGGGCGGCGACGCTCGCCTGCCGCGCGGGGCCCGGGCGCAGGTGGTGCTGGGCCATGCCGCCGAGCGAGCCCGCGGCCTTGACGCGGATCCGGACCGACGGCGAGGTGAGGTAGGCGAGCGGGATCTCCTCGATCTCCACGATCTCCACGGTGCCCGGATCGGCGCCCGCGGCGACGGCGTGCTCGGTCGCCTCGCCGTAGGCCTCGTCGAGCGCCCCCTGCCGGCCCGCCGGGCCCAGGTGGAAGATGCGGTCCACCTGGCCGCTGACCGAGGCTATGGCGGCGCCGACGGCGTTCGCGGCATCGAAGTGCTCCGGCCTGATGATCTCGCTGACCCCGGGGATGCGGTCCGGGACCAGGATGCTGCCGCCCCCGACCGCGACGAGCGCGCGATCCTCCTTGGAGGTCTTCATCCGGTCGATCGCGTCGGCCAGCATCTGGTCGGCCACCGCCAGCGCGCCCGCGAGCAGCTCCCGGTGGCGGCCGGCCCGCCTCCGGTCCCCGAGCTCGGCCCGCCCGGCCGCGACCGCGCTGTCGGTGAGCGTCGGCGTGTCCCCGCCGAAGACCAGCGCGTCGCGGGTGAGCAGGTAACCGACGCTGCGTGGCCCGAGCCGGGGGCCGCCGGGCCCGGCCGCCAGCACGGTGCCGCCGCCGAGCGCGATCGTGACCAGGTCGGGCATCCGGAAGTTGGTCAGCACGCCGCCGATCTCCACGCCCTGCGACGACTCCCGGGGGAACCCGTTGACCAGCACGCCCACGTCGGTGGAGGTACCGCCGACGTCGACCACCAGCGAGTCGGAGTTGCCGGTCAGGAACGCCGCCCCGCGGACGCTGTTGGCCGGCCCGCTGCCGATGGTGAGCACCGGATGCCGCAGCGCGTGCTCCAGGCCCATCAGCGTGCCGTCGTTCTGGGCGAAGTACGTGGCCGGCTCCAGCCGGTGCACGGCCAGGGCCTGGCGCATGGCGTCGGCGACGTCGCCGGCCACGCCGACGAGGGCGCCGTTGAGAATGGTGGCGTTCTCCCGCTCCAGCAGGCCGATCGAGCCGATCTCGTGGCTCAGCGACACGTGCACCTCGCCCCCGAGCTCGCGCCGCACGATCTCGGCCGCCTCCAGCTCATGCCGCGGCGACACCGGGGCGAACACGCTGGTGATCGCGACCCCGTCGGCGGCGGCGCCGACCTCGCCGAGGAACCGGGCGATCGAGTCGGTGTCGAGCGGGGACAGGTCCCGGCCGTCGAACTCGATCCCCCCGTCCACGATCGCCGCCCCGACCGACACCGCGCCGGCCAGGTCGGCCGGCCAGCCGTACATGGGCCTGACGCTGTGCGTGGCCGGCCCGCCGAGCCGCAGCACCGCCACCCGCCGCAGGTTCCGGCGCTCCAGCACGGCGTTCGTCGCGTGGGTCGTGCCGAGCATCACATGGGTGATCCGCCCGGGGGTGATCCCCGGCGCCCGCAGCACGGTGTCGATCGCCGCGGTGATCCCGCCGGTGATGTCCGGCGTGCACGGCACCTTGGCCTTGGCGATGATCCGGTCGGCCGCATCCATGATCACCGCGTCGGTGTTGGTCCCGCCGACGTCGATGCCGAGTCGGCAGTCAGGTTGTGGCACCGGCTAGCTCCTCCACAGGCTGGTAGTCGAAGTCGTAGCCGAACGTGCGCGGCCCGGTGGCGGCGATGCCCCGCTCGGTCCGCCAGACCGGGTCGCAGGCGAACGCGATCACGGTGACCCGCTGGCCGTAGCGGATCCGCTCGGTCGCGATCGCGTCGGCGGTCTCGCTGTCGAGCACGGTGATCAGGTCGGGCACGGAGGCGAGCACCTTGCCGCGCTCGAGCGCCACCAGGTTCTCGTTCTGCAGCTCGAGGCGGATCAGCCGCCCCGCATCCGGGCCGACGCCCTCGACCACCACGCTGCCGCGCACGAAACCACTGCGGGTTTGCCGCTCGACGTCCGACACCTTCCCGCTGACCAGGCGGAACGCACCGATCTCCGCGATCAGCGCGGCCACCGGGCCCGCCGTCGAGCTGGCCACCGCCTCGCCGATCCTGATCGCCAGCGATACCGAGCCGCGGACGGTCGCCCCGCGCGCCTGCGCGGCGGTCAGCGAGAACTCGGTGGAGGAGGCCGCGCCGCCGAACTCGACCGCGGCTGCCCGCTCCAGCCGCTCCATCCAGTCGCCGGAGATCGTCTGGAACACGATGATGTTGCCGCGCTCGTCGGTCATCACCGCCGGGCTCGGCGGGATCCCGGCCAGCTGCATGGTGACCTGCGGCACCTCGGGGAAGGCCCGCCCCATGCCGTCGGCGTCCACCATTGGCAGGCCCATCCGGGCCGCCCAGGCGATCGGCAGGACGCCGTTCCCGCCGCCGATCTCACCGGCCATCAGTGCGGCCACGGTACGCCCGGTCAGGTATTCCAGTTGCTCGCGCAGCCGCGCCCCTTCGTCGCCGTTCTCCAGCTTCTCGATGCTCACGGTGGGGGCGCCGATTCCGCCGCAGGGCATGATGAGCGAGTCGTCCGGCAGGTCGTCCAGGTCGACCAGCGCGGCCGGGCCGCAGTCCTCGGTGGCCTGCAGTGCCTGCAGCAACGTGAGATAGGTGTCACCCCCGCCGCCGGCGCCGAGCACCGCGCAGCCGCGGGCCAGGGCGCGGAGCGTATCAGGGTGGAGCAGTCTGTTCATCTCAGGACGTTCGTGTGCCAGGGGTGCAAACGATTTGGGGCTCTTCCCATAATTCCCGAAGCTTGCGACCGATGGCCACTGTCTGGGACTTTTGCCGCTAACGCGGGCAGGCTCATGCGCCCGCCCGGGGCTGGACCGGTCAGCGGACCACCTCGGCCTGGATGATCCCGTCGCGCAGGGCCATCATGTCCTTGCCGCGGACCACCTTGGGCGGGCTCGATCGCGGGCGGCGGGCGTAGAGCAGGCCGGCCACGCCGCGCCAGACGTGCCAGTGCGGGAACTCAGAAGCGTAGGGCCGCCACCAGTCCGGCGTCTCGTCCGTGGCCGTGCGCCCAGAAGCAGTGTCACACTCCATTGGTCTCCTTGGGGAACGGCCCGGGTTTGGCCGCCGGCATTGGCCCGCCGACGGTCAGAGTTCTGCGATGCAACGTCATGCTCGCAGCCGGGCGATGCCCGGGTGAATGGGCAGATTGCACCACGATCGTGACTGATGTGTGCGCTCCGCATAAGGTGGGCCACCAGGGTGCCCGCGACCGGGCGCCCCGGCCCTGCGCTGCAGCGGGCTCGCCGGGCCGGCGGAGCGCAGCCAGTACGCTACGTTGAGCTGGCCGGGAGGGGAGCCAGATGCCCTCTGTGGACGAGATCCTCGCGAGTTCGCCGCTGGCCGGGCTGGCGCGGGTCAGCCCGGGCGGCGGTGACCGCAAGATCGCCCTGGTCTGCCTCGCGGAGAGCTTCACCGACCTGGACCAGGCGCCCGCGGACAGCCTGGTCGTGCTCTGCCGCTCCGCGTCCGCGGAGATCAGCGACTACCGGCTGGACATGGCGCTGCGCTGGGCCGCTATCCACCGGGTGGCCGCGGTCGCCGCCTTCTCCGCCGCGGCGTGGCGGCCGACCGTCACCGCCCGGGACATCGCCCGCAGCGCGGACATCGCACTGGTCTCCATCCCCGCCGACGCGGACCTGGCCTGGCTGGTCCAGGCGGTCGCCCGGGAGATCGGCGGCGGCGCCGAGCGGGCCCTCGGGCTGGCCGACGAGGGCCTGCGGGCGGTGCTGGGCGCCGAGTCGGCCGGCGCCGACCTGGACGGCCTGCGGGCCGCGGTCAGCCGGGCCCTCGGCACGCCGGTCGAGTTTCACCCGCATAGCGGCGCGGCGCCCCCGAATGGCGCCGCAAACGCCCCCGCCGGTTCCCCGAATGCCCCCACCGGATCGGTAACCACCACCGCGCCCGCAAACGCCCCCGCCGCAGCCGCTAACACCACCGCGGCAGGTGTTGTCACTGTTCCGGTTGTGGCGGGTGAGACGTTGGTCGGTCATTTCGCCGCCCCGGAGGCGCACGGCGACTTCGGCGTCGCGGCCCGGCTGGTGCTGCACACCGCGGCCCAGGCCGCGGCGCGGCTGCTCGACCTGGCCCGGCAGGCGCGGGAGATGCCGGTCAGGTCCCGCAGCGAGCTGCTGGCCGAGCTGCTGATGTCCGACACCGCGATCACCGAGGACCTGCTGGAGCGGGCGCGCCAGCTGGCGATTCCCGTGTCCGGCTGGCATGTCGCGGTCCGGATCGAGGCGGACGACCTGGACGAGCCCGGCCGGGACGAGGTGCAGCGGTTCGAGCTGCTGGAGACCGCGGGACAGGCCGCGCTGCAGGCCGCGGCGGCGACCGGCGGTACCTGGTACGTGTCCCGGATCGCCCGGGCCATCGTGCTGATCCGGGTCACCACCTCCAACCCGGGGCCGCAGGCCGGCGCCCGGGCCGCCCGGTCGGCCGAGCGGGCCCTGCAGGGCATCAGGAACAGGCTGCCCGGCACGGCCTTCCGCGCCGGGGTGGGCGCGCCGCACGAGGGGCCGACGGGGCTGCGGGCCTCGGCCGCCGAGGCGCGCGGCGCGCTGCTGGCCGCGCGTGCCGCGCTCAAGCCGGCCGGGGTGGCGGCCTACGACGCGGTCGGCGTCCGGCGGATGCTGATGGAGTGGTACGCGTCGGACACCGCCCGGGCCTCGGTCCGCGACCAGCTCGCGCCGCTGGAGAAGCTCGGCCCGGCGCGGGCCGAGACCGCGATCCGGACCCTGGCGGCCTACCTGGATGAGCAGGGCTCGATCGTCCGGACCGCACAGAAGCTGCACCTGCACCGCAACGCCGTGGCGAACCGGCTGCGCGGCATAACCGAGCTGCTGGAGATGGATCTCGATGATCCGGATCAGCGGCTCGCCCTGCAGCTCGCATGTCGCGCACGGTTGCTGGAGTAGCCGGGGCGGCCGGGGCGGCCGGCAGGTCGAGCGCGGCCCACACGGCTTTCTCCCCGGTAGCCAGCACGGTCCAGCCCCAGGCGACCGTCAGCGCAGCCACGATCTGCAGGCCGTGGCCGGACTCGGCCTCGGGGTCGGCCGGTGCCAGCGCCGGCGGCGCGCCGGCCTGGTCGGTGACCACGCAGATCAGCCGGCTGGCCTGCAGGCACCAGCTCAGCTCGACGCCGGTGCAGCCGTCCGGGCTGCCGTGGCGGATCGCGTTGGTGGCAAGTTCGGAGGCGACGACGACGGCGTCCTCGACCAGCGCGCCCAGGCCCCAGCCGCGCAATGTGGCGGAGGTGAACTCGCGCGCCGCCCTGGCCGACTCCGGCACCGGCGCCAGCGCGATGCGCTGGCGCAGCCCCGCGGGGCTGGGCTTCGCCGGCGCCGGCCGGGCCGCGCCGGAGCCCTCGTCCGTGGCTTGCGCCGAAGCCACCTGACGTCCCTGGTACATGGATGGACCACCGTGCCTGATGTTGGGCGCGTGCGCCGCCGGTCAGCGCATCAGTTACGATGCCACTTCAGATGTGCAGATGCAAGTGCACTTGCACAGGAGACTGAACATGCGATCTTCGCCCGCGCGACCGCGCCCGGGGGGCTCGCCCGTTTCAGGCCGAGGGCGGCGGAAACAGACCCTAGTGGGGTTGGCGCTGCCGCAGAAAGTGACGAACTGTGGATCTTGTTCCCGGCGGCTCGCTGTCCGCCCAGTTGAACGCGGTCAAATGGCGGAAGAGCCGTCACAGCAATCCCAGTGGTAACTGCGTCGAAATGGCCGCCCTGCCCGGCAGGCGGGTGGCGGTCCGCGACTCCAGGTGGCCCGACGGCCCGGCCTTGCTGTTCACCCAGGCCGCGTGGGAGTCCTTCCTGCACAGACTGCGGGAGGGCGTGCCGGAGTTAGTCAATAGGCACCAGAGCCAACGGCGCCGCGCCGTTCACCACCCCGGCCGTGCCGGCCATTGGCCGGCCATCAGATTTCCCTGAATCCAGTTATGGCGCGGTCCCGCCGCGCGTGGGAGACTTCCGGGGTCGGATGTTGGCGGGAGGGCACATGATCAAAGCTGCCGAGCCGGTCGGCGGCAAGGCCGGGGCGATGGTCATCCCGGCCGCCGGGGGGCCAACGGTGCTGCGCATTCTGCTCGGCGCACAGCTGCGGCGGCTGCGCGAGGCCAAGCGCATCACGCTGGAGGACGCCGGCAAGATGATCCGCGCGTCCCACTCGAAGATCAGCCGGCTGGAAACGGGCCGGGTGGGCTTCAAGGACCGCGACATCGCCGACCTGCTGAGCTTCTACGGCGTGACCGACGAGGAGGAGCGCGACGCGCTGCGGGCGCTCGCCCGCCGGGCGAACGCGCCGGGCTGGTGGCACGACTACGCCGACGTGCTGCCCTCCTGGTTCGAGGCCTACGTCGGCCTGGAGGAGGTCGCCACCCAGATCCGGGCCTACGAGGTCCAGTTCGTGCCCGGCCTGCTGCAGACCGCGGACTACGCCCGCGCGGTGACACTGCTCGGCCACGACGGCGCCCCGGCCAGGGACATCGAGCGCCGGGTCCGGCTGCGGATCGCGCGCCAGGCGGTCCTCGACCGGGACGGCCCGCCCAGCCTGTGGGCCGTGATCGACGAGGCCGTGCTGCGGCGGCCCGCCGGGAACCCGGCCGTGATGCACGGCCAGCTCAAGCACCTGGTGACCATGGCGCAGCGCCCGAACGTGACCATCCAGGTCATTCCGTTCCAGGCCGGCGGCCACTCGGCCGCGGGCGGGCCGTTCAGCATCCTGCGTTTCGCCGAGCCCGACCTGCCCGACGTGGTCTACCTCGAGCAGCTCACCAGCGCCCTCTACCTGGACAAACCGGACGCAGTCGACAGCTACCTGCGGGTCATGGAGCGCATCTGCATGGAGGCGGCGACGCCCGCCGCCAGCATCGAGGCCATCACGTCGGTCCTCGACGCGGGCTGACGCGCGCCGGCCCTGCCGCGCGGTCCCCGCCGGGCGCGGGCTTCCAAAACCGGGCATGTCGTCGTCACACTGGTGGCATGACCGACTTCGACGTGCTGGTGATCGGCTCGGGTCCTGGTGGCCAGAAGGCCGCGATCGCCGCGGCGAAGCTGGGGCGCCGGGTGACGATCGTCGAGCGAAAAAACATGATCGGCGGGGTCTGCCTCAACACCGGGACGATCCCGTCGAAGACGTTGCGCGAGGCCGTCCTGTACCTCACCGGCCTGGACCAGCGGGAGATGTACGGGCAGAGCTACCGGGTCAAGGACGAGATCACCATCGCCGACCTGGCCGCCCGCACCCAGCACGTGGTCGGCCGCGAGATCGATGTGGTCCGCAGCCAGCTGTCCAGGAACCGGGTCACGATCCTCACCGGCACGGGCTACTTCGTCGATCCCCACACGGTGGAGGTGGACGACGGCGCGGGCCGGCTGCGCCGGACGACCGCCGACAAGATCGTGATCGCCACCGGCACCAGGCCCGCGCGGCCGGCCAGCGTCGACTTCGACGAGCGCACGGTGATCGACTCGGACGGGATCGTCCACCTGCAGCAGGTGCCGCGGTCGATGGTCGTGGCCGGTGCCGGGGTGATCGGCATCGAGTACGCGTCCATGTTCGCGGCGCTCGGCACCAAGGTCACGGTGGTCGAGCAGCGCGACCGGATGCTGGAGTTCTGCGACATCGAGGTGGTCGAGGCGCTGAAGTACCACCTCAGGGACCTCGCGGTCACCTTCCGGTTCGGCGAGACCGTGGCCTCGGTGGAGGCCAGGCCGGAGGGCGCCATCGCCAACCTGCGCAGCGGGAAGAAGATCCCCGCCGACACGGTGATGTACTCGGCCGGCCGCCAGGGCGCGAGTGACGACCTCCATCTCGGCGCGGCCGGCCTGACCGCGGACGAGCGGGGCCGGATCGTGGTCGATGAGTTCTTCCGTACCGCGGTGCCGCACATCTACGCGGTCGGCGACATCATCGGCTTCCCGGCGCTGGCGGCCACGTCCATGGAGCAGGGCCGCCTCGCCGCGCACCACGCCTGCGACGAGCCGATCCACGAGATGGCCAAGCTGCAGCCGATCGGCATCTACAGCATCCCCGAGATCAGCTTCATCGGGCTCACCGAGGACCAGCTCACCAAGCAGAGCGTGCCGTTCGAGGTGGGCGTCTCCCGGTACCGGGAACTGGCCCGGGGGCAGATCATCGGTGACTCCTACGGCGTGCTGAAGATTCTCGTCTCGCTGGCGGACCGCACCCTGCTCGGGGTGCACGTGTTCGGCACCGGCGCGACCGAGCTGGTGCACATCGGGCAGGCCGTGATCGGGTGCGGCGGCACGGTCGACTACCTGGTCGACGCCGTGTTCAACTACCCGACGCTGGCCGAGTCGTACAAGGTCGCCGCGCTGGACGCGACGAACAAGATGCGTGAGATCGCCCGGATGTCCTAGCCGGGCTTCTTCGCCCGGCTGGGCGCGACCCGGGACAGCTCGCCCGGCTGCTTGGGGTAGACCGGCGGCCACGGCGCGTCCGGCAGCCCGTCCGCCCGGTCGCGTTCGTGCAGCGCGAGCAGCGGATCCAGGGACTGCGGCTCGTCGTTCATCGCCCGCCACGGGTCGCCGGCCGTCGCCAGCCGGCGCGGCAGGGACGCGATGGTGAACTGGTCCGGGTGGATGTCGCCGAGCTCCTCCCAGGCCACGGGGGTGGACACCTGCGCCCCCGGGCGGGCCCGCACCGACCATGCCCCGAACACCGTCTTGTGCGGGGCGTTCTGGTTGAAGTCCACGAACACCCGCGCGCCGCGCTCCTCCTTCCACCACGCCGCCGTGATCAGTTCCGGCCGGCGGCGTTCCAGTTCCCGGGCCAGCGCGACCGCGGCGGCGCGGACCTGGTAGGAGTCCCACCGCGGCGCCAGCCGGACGTACACGTGCAGGCCCCGGTTGCCGGTCGTCTTGGCGTACCCGGTGATGCCCAGCTCGGTGAGCAGCGCGCGCACCGCGCCCGCCGCCAGCCGGATGTGGCCGAAGTCCACTCCGGGGGACGGGTCGAGGTCGATCCGCAGCTCGTCGGCGTGCCCGGGGTCGGCCGCCAGGTACGGCCAGACGTGGAAGCCGAGGCAGCCCAGGTTCACCGCCCACAGCACGTGGTCGATGTCCGCGGCGACGAGCGCCTGCGACGTGGTGCCGTTCGGGGTGGACACGGTGGTGGTCTGCAGCCAGTCCGGGATGTTCCTGGGCACCCGCTTCTGGAAGAACGACGGCCCCGACGCGCCCTCGGGGAACCGCTGCAGCAGCACCGGGCGCCCGCCCATCGCCCGCATCAGCGGCTCCGCCACCCGCAGGTAGTGCCCGGCCAGGTCGCCCTTGGTCTCGCCCCGCTCGGCGAAGAACACCTTCTCCGCATGGGTGATCAGCTCGTGCGGCATCGTCGCTCACCTCCCCGCCGGCGGCACCGGGTGCCGTGCCACGATCATGTCATCCCCGGCCGTGGCGGGCCTGGCTGGCCGGCGCCCCGCTGGGCAACCGGCCGCCGGCCGGCTACGGTCGGCGGGCGCGGGCAGGATCGGAGGTGACGTGGTGACCGGTGCGCCAGAGCATGGTCACACCGCGATCGTGACCGGCGCGAACCATGGCATCGGCGCGGCGGTCGCGGCGGCGCTCGGGGGCCGTGGCTGCGCGGTGCTGTGCACGTTCCTGCGGGCGGACGGCCCGGCGGCCCCCGGCTTCCCCGCCGCCTACCGGGAGGACCGGGCGCGCGACGGTGCCCCCGTGGCCGACCGGATCCGGGCCGGTGGCGGGCAGGCGCTCGCCGTCGAGGCCAACCTGTCCGACCCGGCGACGGCCGCCGCGCTGTTCGACACCGCGGCGGAACACCTCGGGCCGGTGGACATCCTGGTGAACAACGCGTCCGGGTGGGTGGCCGACACCTTCCAGCCGGCCCATGCCGACGGGATGGGCCGGCCGGTCCAGCGGGTGAGCCCCGGCTCCTGGCTGCAGCAGTTCAGCGTGGACGCGATGGCCGCGGGCCTGCTGATCGCCGAGTTCGCCCAGCGGCACATCGCCCGCGGCGGCACCTGGGGCCGGATCATCGGGCTCACCTCGGGCGGCGACATCGGCTTCCCCGGGGAGGTCTCCTACGGCGCGGCGAAGGCGGCCCAGACCAGCTACACGATGTCGGCGGCCATCGAGCTGGCCGGCTACGGGGTGACCGCGAACATGGTCCACCCGCCGGTCACCGACACCGGCTGGGTCAGCGACGCGGTCCGCGACTTCGTCGCCGCCGACCGGAACCTGATCCACGTCGCCGCCCCCGAAGAGGTCGCCGAGGTGATCGCCTACCTGGCCTCCGACGCCGCCGCGCTGATCACCGCCAACGTGATCACCCTCCGCTGACCGCAGCCGGGCCGGCCGCGCAGCGCGGGGCTCGCGGCGCGGTCAGGCCGCCTTGTGCAGGGGCAGCCGGATCACCACGGTCGTGCCTGCTCCCTCCCGCGACCGCAGCTCCAGGGTGCCGTGGTGGTTGGCGACGATGCTGCGGACGATGGTCAGCCCGATGCCCGTGCCCTGTATTGCCTGCTTGACCGCGTTCGAAGCCCGGAAGAACTGCTCGAAGATGTGCTTTTGGTCTGCCTCGGGGATGCCGATGCCGGTATCGCGGATCGTCACCTCCGCCATCGGCCGCCGGAACGGCGGCGCCGCGGGGACGGCTGTCGCGCCCGCCCGTACCTGCCCGCCGCGGGGGGTGAACTTGACCGCGTTGGACAGCAGGTTGGCCAGGGCCCGGTCGAGCTGATCGGGATCGCCGCTGACCACCAGGTCCCCCTCGGGGCAGTCAGCGGTCAGGGTGACGCCCTTGGCTTCCGCGTCGGGACGCGCGGAGGCGGCCGCCTCCAGCACAAGATCGGCCAGCTTGACCGGGCGCAGGACGGTCTTGAAGGACCTGGCTTCGATCTTGGACATGGTGAGCACGTCTTCGACCAGCCGCCGCAGGCGGACCGCGTTGCGGTTGATGCTGGTGAGCATCTTGTCCTGGCCGGGCCGGAGCGGGCCGGCCTCCCCGTCCCTGAGCATCTCCAGGTAACCGACGATGCTGGTGAGCGGGGTGCGCAACTCGTGCGAGACCGCGGCCAGGAAGTCGGACTTGGCCCGGTTGACGTCCTGGAGCTCAGCGACCAGCCGTTGCTCCCGCTCATACAGCCGGGCGTGGTGCACGGCACGGCCGATGTCGGCGGTCACCAGCTCTGCCGTGTGCACCTCCGCCGGGGTCCAGGGCCGGTACTCCAGCCGCTCCACGGTCATGAAGCCGAGCATGGTGTCCGCCACCCCGAATGGGATGAGCAACTCGCTGATGATGCCCGCGGCGACCAGCGGCTCACGGATCTGTGGCGGGAACCAGTCCGCCTCGGGCCCCCGTATGTCGTTGACCACGATGGTCTCGCCGCGCCGGTACAGCTCCCTGAGCATCTCCATCGTGTGCGGGGGGATGCTCTCACCGAACGTCTCCGGCAGCAGCGGCCCGTAGTGGCCCGCCACGGGCGGGCTGAGCTTGTTCTCCTCGTTCACCAGCAACACCCAGACCGCGTCGACGTTCAGCTGGTCCCGGATCGCCGCGGCCGCCTCCCGGACAACGTCTTCGACCTGCAGGTGGTCCCGGATGCGGTTGCCGAGGTCGCGGGCAACGCCGAGCAGCCGCACGGCCTCGGCCAGGTCGCCGGCCTGCTGGCCGGGCCCGGCGGCCGGGTCGCTCACCGGCACGGCCGGCCCGCCTGGCCGGCCGTGCTCAGCAGCGGACATCCGCCCGTCCAGCCGTCGCATCCCCGGCAGTTACCTTCCGGTTGCTCATGACTACATATGGTAATCAGCCGACGCCAGCCGGGCCGGGCCGGGGACGCCTGGGGTTACGCCATCCTCACCTTGTGGCGCGATTGTTAGTTAGGATACTGTCCTAACTAAATGATCTTGCTGTCCCGGGCCCCCGACCTCGATGGAGGCATGGCATGACGCGAACCTCCCTGCGCCCGTACCGGGCCCTGGCAGCCGGGATGTGCGCCGCGCTCCCCGTCGTCCTGGGTGCCGCCAGTGCCGCCGCCGCGCCGGCCGCCACCGGGGTGATCGCCGCCCACAGCGGCGCCGCGGCCGCTGCCCGGGCCGGGCTGATTCCGCGCCACGTGTACGCGCCGTACTTCGAGACCTGGACCAGGGACAACATCCCCGCGACAGCGCGCAAGTCGGGTGCGCCGTACCTGACGCTCGCCTTCCTCCAGACGCCGAAGCGGGGGTCCTGCTCGGTCGCCTGGAACGGCGATCCCCGCCAGCCGGTCCGGCCCGGCGGCCGCTACGTCCACCAGGTTCGCGAACTGCGGGCCGATGGCGGGGACGTGGTGCCCTCCTTCGGCGGCTACAGCGCCGACCAGGGCGGCACCGAGATCGCCGACTCCTGCCACAGCGTGCCGAAGATCGCCAAGGCCTACGAGAACGTGGTGACGACCTACGGCGTGACCCGGCTCGACATGGACGTCGAGGCGCGGTCGCTGGACAACAAGGCCGGCATCGCCCGGCGCAGCGAGGCGATCGCGCTGCTGCAGCGGTGGGCCGCCCGCACCCACCGCACCGTGCAGATCGTCTTCACCATCGGCGTCGAGCCCTGGGGCCTGCCGGGCAACTGTCTCGCCGTGCTCAAGAGCGCCGCGGCCCACGGGGTGCGCTTCACCGTCAACATCATGACGTTCGACTACTACATCAAGGCCAGCCAGACCGGCATCGAGATGGGCACCGCCGCGATCAAGGCGCTCAACGGCACGCACGCGCAGCTCGCGCAGCTCTACCCGCACCTGAGCCAGCGCCGGCTATGGGCACTCGAAGGCATTACGATCCTGCCGGGCATCGACGACTACCCGAAGAAGACCGAGGTTACCTACCTGCCAGACGCAGCGCGCATTGCCGCGTTCGCGCGTGCCCACGGGCTGCCGGAGATCTCCATCTGGGCGATCCAGCGGGACAACGGCGGCTGCCCGGGCACCATCGACAGCAACTCCTGCTCGGGCATCAAGCAGGCGCCCTGGGCATTCAGTCACCTGCTCGACGGCTACACCGGCCGTTAGCCCGGGCGCGCGCTAACCCGGCGCCGCGGGCCGGCCACGCCGTGGCGGCCAGCGTGCCGAGCAGGATGAGCGCGAGCAGGGCGTATGGCACGAAATCCGCGGTCGCCTGCGCCAGCGCGCCGCTCACCGCGGCGGCGGCCCCCTGCCCGCTCGCCCAGGCCAGGTTGGACAGGCCGAACGCCAGCCCCTGGTGCAGGCCCTGGCGCTGCGCGCCCGCGCTGAGCAGCGCGGAGGCCGGCGCGAACAGGGCGCCGTAGGCGGGCAGGCCGGCGATGAGCAGGGCCACCAGCGACGCCTGCGACGGCATCACCGGGACCAGCAGGCTGATGCCAGTCCCTGCCGCCAGCGCCAGCCGGATCGGCAGCAGCGCGCCCCGGCGGTCGGCCAGCCGCCCGGCCAGCGGTGAGACGCCCGCCTCGACGGCCGCCGACAGCAGGAACGTCGCCCCGATCACGGTGGCCGAGGCGCCCAGGCGGTTCAGCCGCAGCGGGCCGAGCACGTCGACCAGGCCGAAGGCGAGGCCGGGCAGCAGGGTCAGCCACATGCCGGCGCGCACCTGGCGGTCGCGCAGCGCCGGCCAGGCGTCGCGCAGCCGCTGCGGCGGCGCGGCGGGCGCCGCGGGCACGGCGAAGGCCGCGATCATCAGGATGATCCCGGCCACCGCCGCGCCGGAGAACGCGGGCCCGGTGCCGACCTGCGTGGCGACGGTCCCGATCACCGGGCCGAACAGCGCCCCGACGACCGCCGCGCCCAGCGCGATGCCCAGCAGCTCGCCGCGCCGCTCGCCCGGGCCGGTCGAGGCCAGCCAGGCCATGCCCGCGGCCCAGGTGCAGGCGCCGCCGAGGCCCTGGACGAACCGGGCGCCGTCCAGGACCGCCGGGACCGAGGCCCAGCCGAACACCAGGGTGGACGCGCTCATCAGCGCCAGCCCGAGCAGTGCCACGGGCCGGTACCCCAGCCGGGCGGTGAGCATGCCGCTCGGCAGCGCCCCGGCCAGGGTGCCCGCCGGGTACGCGGCGACCAGGATCCCGGCGCCCGCCTTGGTCAGGCCCGCGGTCCGGACGTAATGCGGCAGCAGCGGCGTCAGCGCCGTGTAGAAGGCCGTGTCCACCAGGACGAGCACGCACACGAAACACAGCAGCGCCAGCACGGGAGGCGTCAGCTTCAGCCGTGCCCACAGCAACGTCAGCGCCCTCCCGGTGACCACCCGCCCGCGCCGCGGCTTGGCCGGCCGGGCACGACTGGGGTGCTCCTTCACCTAAGATCCTCTCCTGGGCCGGGATTCCCGCCACCGCACGGGTGGCCTGGAGGCTGGCGCCGTCACCCGGGCACTCCTGGTGCCGGGGCGGCGACAGCCCGGTTCGAGAACCAAGGAGGCAGCCACATGGCAGCACGAGGCCGGGCCCGGCGCTGGGCCGCCGTCATCGCCGTGCTGGCGGGCCTGTGCGCGGCGGGCTGCAGCGGCTCGAGCAGCTCGAGCAGTCCCACGGCCCTGCCGAGCGGGGCGGTCACCGTGCCGCCGGCCGGCAGCGCATCGGGCAGCATCGGCAAGCTCACCGGGCACTTCTGCACCGACGTGCAGAAGATAGGCGCGAGCGCCCGGCTGCCGGCCGACGCCCAGGGCAGCCTGAGCGCCGCCAAGCAGCACGGCGTGCCGTACCTGGGCCAGCTGCGGGCCTATTTCAACGGCCTGGCCGGGGAGGCCCCGGCGAAGCTGAAGAGCTCCCTGCGCACCATCGCGGCCACGGTCCAGCAACTGGCCGCGGCGGTCTCCGCCGGGAACTACAGCTCCCCGGCCAAGATCGAGCAGCAACTGCAGTCCCTCAGCACCAACGGCCCCAGCGGCACGGCGTTCCGCAACCTGCTCGCCTATATGGTGACCAAGTGCCCGTAGGGCCCGCTCAGGACGTCGCGGTCACCTTGGACAGGTGCGCGGGGGCGTCGGGGTCGGCCCCCCGGGCCAGCGCCAGCTCGTAGGCGAGCTGCTGGCCCCGGGTGATGGCGGCGATCACCCGCACCGCCTCGGGCAGGCCGGCCGGCACGGGCAGCGACGCGGCCTGCGCGTCCCTGCTGGCCAGCAGCGCCCGCAGGTCGGCGAGGTCGGCGTCGGCCGGCCCGCCGCCGTCCACCAGCAGCGCCGGCGCGCCCGCGTACACCGCGGCGATCGGGCCGTGCAGCAGGTCGGCGGCAGAGATGCCCTCGGCGAGGATGCCGGTGGTCTCCTTCACCTTGAGCGCGGTCTCCAGCGCGGCGGCGTAGGCGAGTCCCCGCGCCGCCACGACCAGCCGGTCCAGCCCCTGCCACCGGCGGGCGAGCCGCCGGACCGGGCCCGGGTCGGCGAGCACGGCGGCGACCGCGCCGGGCAGGCCGTCCAGGGCGTGCTCAGGGCCCGCGGCGCGCAGCGCCGAGGTGACCGTGACCAGCACCGCGAGCTGGGCCGTCACCGTCTTGGTGGCGGGCACGGCGCGCTCCGGCCCGGCGTCGGTGGACAGCAGCAGGTCCACCGCCCCGGCCAGCGGGCTGTCCGGCTCGTTGGTGATGCCGAGCACGACCGCCCCCCGGGCCCGGGCGGCCCGGCAGGTGGTGATGATCTCCGGCGTGGCCCCGGACTGGCTCAGCGCCACGACCAGGTACCCGTGCCAGTCCACGGTGGCGTGGTAGCGGGTGTAGATGCTCGGCGCGGCCAGCCCGGCCGGGCGGCCGGAGCGCAGCTCCGCCAGGTACCGGCCGAGAACCGCGGCGTTGTCGGAGGAGCCGCGGGCCAGGAACACGGTCCCCGCCAGCGGGCCGGGCAGCACCGCGCGGACCGCGCCGGCATCCGCCGGCGCCCGGGCGATGACCCTCGCCAGCACCTCTGGCTGGGCGGCCATCTCGGCGGCCATGAGCTCGCCGTTCACCCGGCGCCTTCCCCCGGCCCATCCGTGCTGACCAGGGCGGCGGGCAGCGGCGCGGCGGGGCCGCCCGGGCCGGGCCCGGGCAGGCCGCCGGTGAGCTGCGCCCAGGCGAGCTCGGCGCCCGAGGCCAGGCAGCCGTCCACGACGGCGTTGGTGCCCAGCGCGCTGACCCGGACGGCGGGCATCACGGGGGCGATCAGCCGCAGCTCCTCGGTCACCGCCGCGGCGAAACCGGGCGCCTGGCCGATGCCGCCGCCGAGCACGATCAGGTCCGGGTCCACGATGGTCACCACGGCGCACAGCACCCGGGCCACCAGGCCGGCCTCCTCCGCCACGACCGAGGCCGCGCGCTCGTCGCCACGGGCGGCCGCGGTGAACACCCGGCGCGCCGAGACCTGGCCGCGCAGCCCGGCCCGGCGGGCGGCGCGCACCACGGCGGGCGCCGACGCCGACGCCTCCAGCGCGCCGCGCCTGCGGGCGTCCGCGGGATCGGTGCCGTGGCCGCCGGTCATCGGCAGGTAGGCGATCTCGCCCGCCACGCCGTGCGCCCCGCGGAACAACTGCCCGCCGATCACCAGGCCCATGCCGATGCCGGTCCCGACGGAGACGAAGGCGAAGCTGCCGGACTCGCGGCCGTGGCCGTGCGCCCACTCGGCCAGCGCGGCCGCGTCCACGTCGTTCTCCACCACCAGGGCCGGGCCGAAGACCTCGCGCAGCCGGGCGAGCACGGTGGGCCGGTCCCAGCCAGGCAGGCCGCCGGTGAGCGCCATCGCGTTGCGCCGGGCGTCGTAGACGCCCGGGCCGCCGATGACCGTCTGGGTGACGTCGGCCAGGGTGAGGCCCGCCTCGGCGGACACCTCGCCGGCCAGGCCGACCAGCTCCTCGACCCGGCTCCGCCCGCCCGAGGCGTGCGACCGGACGGACTTGCGGGCCCGGACCCCGCCGGCCAGGTCGGCGAGCGCGCCGCGCACGTACTGCGCCCCGACGTCCAGGCCGAGCACGAAGCCCGCCTCCGGCCGGATCTCGTACAGCAGCGCGGACCGGCCCGGGCGGCCGATGCGCTGCCCCGCCTCGCGGACCAGGCCCGCCTGCTCGACCGTGGCCAGGGCCAGCGACACGGTCGGCTTGGACAGCCCGGACAGCCGGGCCAGGTCCGCGCGGGAGCACGGGCCGTGGTCGCGGATGTGGCCGAGCAGGAGCTGTTCGTTCAGGGCGCGGATGAGCTGAGGACGCGCGGCTGACATAGCCCCGGGCGTGCCAGCCGACATGACCGTCACTGCCACCTCCGCGTCAATCCTGCCCTACCCGCGACGGCTAGCGCATCCGACGTGCCAGCCGTTTGTCACGGTTGTGGCAAGACCGCGGACCAGTTGCGGGACGGCCTTGTCGGCATCTGATAGTTAGGATACTGTCCTAACAAAATTGGGCAAGAGGGTACCCCTGACCAGGCATCGCTCCGGCGAAACAGTACATTCGTCCCTGGCTTGGGGGGCACCGCCCCTGGGAAGGTGTGTGCGTGGCAGATTCGCCCGTCGTGTTGGCGCTCGACTTTGGCGGCACGAAGATCGCCATGGCCGTGTGCGAGCCGAACGGGGAACTGCGCGCCTCCGCCACGGTCGCCAGCGGTGGCGAGCTCGGCGCCCGGGCGAGCTTCGACCGCGGCGTCGCGGCGGCCCGGGACGCCCTCGCCGCGGCCGCGCCCGGCCGGGAGGTGGCGGCGGTCGGCGTGTCCACCTTCGGCATCCCGTTCGACGACCGGGTCGAGCTCGCCCCCACCATCGACGGCTGGGGTGACCTGCCGCTCGGCCGCGAGGTACGATCGGCTTTCCCCGGTGCGGCGGTACGCCTGGCCACCGACGCGAAGGCGGCGGCCGCGGCGGAGTTGCGCTGGGGCGCGCTGGCCGGCTGCGACCCGGCCATCTATCTCAATCTTGGGACCGGGCTCTCCGCGGCGATCGTCGCGGGCGGAAATGTAGTGCATGGCAGCAACGGGGCGGCCGGCGAGATCGGGTACAACCTGCGCGCCGCCGCGGACGTGGGTGTCCCGCTGGCTGCCCGGACCATGCTGGAGGACATGATCAGCGGACAGGCACTGGCCCGGCGCGCGGCCGGTCACACCGCCCGCGGCCAGCCGATGGAAGCCGCCGAGGTCTTCGAGGCGGGCCCGGGCTCCCCGCGGCTCGACCGCCTGCTGACCGAGTTCGTCGCCGAACTGGCCTTCCATGTAGTGAACCTCGCGATTGCCATCAACCCCGTGCGGATCGCGGTGGGTGGCGGGATGGTCCGGTCGTGGGACCGCCTGCGGCCGGGCCTGCAGGACGCACTCACCGCAGGCGTGCCGTTCCCGCCGGAACTCGTTGTCGCCCGATTCCCGTCCGATGCCCCATTGATCGGCGCGGTCGGGCTCGCCGTGAATGCGGCCCGGGAGGAGGGCCTCCACGGTGCCGAAGTCATACTCCCTGCTGTCACACTCAGTGAAGGAATGCCGACATGAGACGTTTGACCACTCGGTGGACGGCCCTGACGGCGGCGCTGGCCGCCGCGGGACTGCTCGCCGCCGCCTGTAGTAGTAGCAGCAGCACCTCCAGCCCCAGCGCCAAGTCCTCCTCCGGCGCCAGCGCCTCCACGCTGACCCTCAGCAATGAGTCGGGAGGCACCTGGGCCTGTGACTTCAACCCGTTCCTGTCCACCGAGATCTCATTCGGCTTCGGCCCGGTGTACGAGCCGCTGGTGTTCGTGAACAACCTGTCCGCGAATCCACTGGCGCCCGGGGCCGTCACGCCGTGGCTGGCCACGTCCTACAGCTGGAACTCCGCCTACACCCAGCTCACCTTCACGATCCGCCAGGGCGTCAAGTGGAACAACGGCACCCCGCTCACGCCCGCCGACGTGGTGTTCACGTACGACCTGCTCAAGAAGTACAAGGCGCTGGACCTTCAGTCGCTGTGGACCAATGCCGGCGGCCCGCTGACGAACGTCGTGGCCAACGGCGACAAGGTCGTGATGACCCTGAACAAGCCGTCGCCCCTGTACCTGTACAACATCGGCGACCAGGTCGCGATCGTGCCGCAGTCGGTCTGGTCCCAGGTCGCGAACCCGGTGACCTACAACGACAAGAGCCCGGTCGGCACCGGCGCCTACACGGTGAAGAACTGCACGCCGGCGAACATCGAGTACACGGCGAACCCGCACTACTATCAGCCGGGCCTGCCGAAGATCAAGACGGTGAACTACCCGTCCTACCTGACCAACCCGCCGGCCAACTCCGACCTGGCCAGCGGCGCGGACCAGTGGGGCTCGCAGTTCATCCCCGACATCCAGTCCGCATACCTCGGCAAGAGCCCGGACTACCACACCTACAGCCCGCCGATCGCCAGCGTCTCACTGATCATCAACCTTGGCCTGGGCAGCAGCTCTCCGCTCAGCAACGTGCTGGTCCGCCAGGCCATGGCGTACGCCATCAACCGGCCCAAGGCGGCGCAGATCGGCGAGAACGGCCAGGAACCGCCCTCGAACCAGACCGACATCATCACCAGCGCGGACAAGGGCCCCTACGGCTCCGCCTACGACACGGCCCAGGCCGCCCAATACGGCAACGCCTACGCCTACAACCCGTCCAAGGCTGAGGCGCTGCTGAAGCAGGCCGGCTACACCAAGGTGGTGGGCGGCGTCCGGGAGAACAGCGCGGGCAAGAAGCTGTCCTTCTCGATCGTCAACGACGGCGGGTACAGCGACTGGGTCGCGACCCTGCAGGACGTCGTCATTCCGGAGCTTGCCGCCGTGGGCATTCAGGCCAAGCTCGACGACCTGTCACAGACGTCCTACGAGTCGGCCCTGTACACCGGCAAGTATCAGCTCGGCTACAACGATCAGACCGGCGGGCCCGGGCCGTTCTACGAGTTCCGCCAGTGGCTGTTCTCCGGCAACTCGGCGCCGATCGGGCAGCTCGCGGCCACCAACTGGGAGCGCTACTCGAACAAGAACACCGACGCCCTGATCAACGAGTACGAAGCGACGCCATCGACCGACACGGCCAAGCAGACCAGCATCCTCAACCAG
>Ga0335078_10002368_pt1 | contig 28589 bp, 21 predicted proteins | sample Lox_Sample_32_FD_206711 | JGI IMG/M metagenome (GOLD analysis project Ga0335078, IMG submission 206711) | Soil microbial communities from Loxahatchee National Wildlife Refuge, Florida, United States - Lox_Sample_3.2 | ecosystem: Environmental > Terrestrial > Soil > Wetlands | place: USA...
CGCGTCGCTCCTCGTGCTGTACCTCGACCGGCGGCTGGCGCAGCCGGCGTGGCGCGTCGCGCTCCTGGTGGCCGTCGCCGCCACGGCGCTGCCGCTCGTCACGGTCGCCACCGTGCTGTTCGCGGAGCCGCTGTTCCTGGTGATGCTGGTGGCCGCCTGCTGGGCCGGCGACGCGGCGCGCGGGGCGGACACGCGCCGCCGCGCGTGGCTGCTGGCCGCGGCGGCCGGACTGTCGGCCGGCGCGGCGGCGCTCACCCGCTCGCTGGGCGTGACAGTGGTCGTGGCGGTCCCGCTGTCGCTCGTGCTGGCGCGGCGGCCGCGCGCCGCCCTCGTGGCGCTCGCGGCAGCGGCGGTCGTGCTCGCGCCGTGGCTGGTGTGGGTCGGCCGCCACCGGGGAGACGTGGACCCGGCGCTCGTCGCGGGCTACGGCACCTACACCGATCTGCTGGCGCAGGCGGGCTGGTCCACGCTCTCGCTCGCCGGCATCGCCGACCTCGTGAGACCCGTCGGCGCCGTGGCGCTCGCGCCCTTCGGCGGGTGGCTGCGCTTCTTCCTCGGCGTGCCGGCCGCCGCCCTCGTGGTCGCGGGCTTCGGTCCGCTGCTCCGGCGCGCGCCGGCGCTGGGCTGGACGCTGCTGGCCTACGGCGCCATCGTCGTCGTGTGGCCGTACGGGCCCGACCGCTTCGTGTGGGCGGCGTGGCCCTTCCTCGCCGTCGCCTTCTTCGCGGGCGCGGTCCGGCTGCTGGAGCGGGCGCGGTCCGCCGCGCCGGCCGCCGCCGCGCTGGGCCGGTGGTGCGTCGCCGGCACGGTCGCGCTCGTGGTGTTCGGCTACGGCTTCTACCAGGTCCGCGGGTACGTGCGCGGCGACGCGACGAGCCTGGTGCGGGGGATCTCCGCGACGATGACCGACTTCCTGCCCTGGATCCGTGAAACGACGCGTCCGGACGCGGTCCTGGCCGGCGAGGACGAGGCGCTGCTGTGGCTGTACACGGGCCGGCGCGCGGTGCCCTCCTACGTGTGGCGCTACCGCGGCCGCGGCGACCAGAGCCTGGGCCCCGACTCGCTGAAGGCGTGGCTCGACCGGTCCCGGGTCAGCTACGTGCTGCTCAGCGGGCCGCGGTCCGACGCGGCGCCGACGATCAGCGCGCTGCTCGGGCGCTACCCCGGGTACCTGCACGTCGCCGGGGAGTGGCCGGGAGGTCCGATGGCGTTCGCGGTGGACCGGGCGCCGCGGGTGCCGGCGCCGGGCGGGGCCGACCGGTGAGCGCCGCCGTGCCGGAAGTGTCGGTGATCATGCCGTGCCTGAACGAGGCGGCCACCGTCGCCACGTGCGTGGGCAAGGCGCGCGCCGCCCTGGAGCGCGGGGGCCTCTCGGGCGAGGTCGTGGTCGCCGACAACGGCTCCGACGACGGGTCGCCGGCCCTGGCCGAGGCGGCGGGCGCCCGGGTGATCGCCGCGCCGGTCCGGGGCTACGGCGCGGCGTACCTGGCCGGCCTCGAGGCGGCGCGCGGCGAGTACCTCGTGCTCGGCGACGCGGACGACACGTACGACTTCGGCACGGTGCCCGAGTTCGTGGCATCGCTCAAGGCCGGGAACGACGTCGTCCTGGGCTCGCGCTTCCGCGGCCGCATCCTGCCGGGTGCGATGCCGTGGCTGCACCGCTACGTGGGGAACCCGGTCCTGACCGGCATCCTGAGCGTGTTCTTCGGCCGCCGCATCTCCGACGCGCACTGCGGCCTCCGCGCGATGACCCGCGCCGCGTGCGAGCAGATGCGCCTGCGGAGCAGCGGGATGGAGTTCGCGTCGGAGATGGTCGCGCTCGCGCTCCGCCACGGACTCCGGGTGGCCGAGCTGCCGATCACCTACTATCCGCGGGGCGGCGAGTCCAAGCTCCGCAGCTTCCGCGACGGCTGGCGCCACCTGCGTTTCATGCTGCTGCTCTCGCCCACGCCGCTCTACCTGGTGCCGGGCCTGGCGGCGCTCGTCGTCGGCCTCGCGGGCCTCGTGGCCCTGGTCCCCGGCCCGCTGCGGATCGGCGGGCTGATGCTGGACTACCACTTCATGTTCGTCGCGAGCGCGCTCGCGATCCTCGGCGTCCAGCTCGTCGTCCTGGGCCTCGCGGCGAAGAGCTACGCGCGGGGCGAGCTGTCCATCAGGGGCGACCGGTGGCTGTCGTGGCTCGACCGGCGCTTCACGCTGGAGCGCGGCCTGCTGGTGGGGCTCGGGCTCGCCGCGGCCGGCCTCGGCATCAACGCCTGGATCCTCTCGTCGTGGCTCGGTGCGGGCCGCGGCCAGCTGTTCGCGGTGCGCCCCGCGCTCCTTGGCCTCAGCCTCATCGTGGTCGGGGCGCAGACGGTCTTCGGCTCCTTCTTCATCAGCCTGCTGCGCGACGACCCGCGCCGGTGAGCGCGGCGCCGCGCGTCTCCGCCATCGTCCCCACCTTGAACGGCGCGGCGACGCTGCCGGCGCTCCTCGCCGCGCTCGGGCGCGAGCGGGCGGCGGGCCGCGGCCTCGCGGAGATCGTCGCCATCGACTCCGGCTCGCACGACGGCACGGTGGCGCTGCTCGAGCGAGCCGGTGCGCGCGTGCTCGATCTCGGCGGGGCGAGGTTCGGCCACGCGAGCGCCCGCAACCGCGCGGCCGCGGCCGCGGCGGGCGACGTGCTGCTGTTCCTGACGCAGGACGTCGAGCCGGTCGGCGACCAGTGGCTGCCGCCGCTCCTGGAGGCGCTCGCCGACGCGCGCGTGGCCGGCGTCTTCGGGCGCCAGGTGCCCCGCGGCGCGTCACCCGAGGAGGCGTTCCTGGCGCGCGTCAACTACGCGGGCAGGCCGCGGCGCCTCACGGCGGGCGATCTCGGCGCGCCGTTCGGCCCGGGCGCGACGTTCTTCTCGAGCGCCTTCGGAGCGGTGCGGCGCGCGGACTGGGAGGCGGTGCCCTTTCCCGACATCGTGATGAGCGAGGACCAGGCCTGGGCGCTCGCGGTCCTCGAGGCGGGCCGCGAGATACGCTACGAGCCCCGGTCCGAGGTCTACCACGGGCACCGCTTCGGCGTCGTCCGAGCGTTCCGCCGCAACTTCGACAGCGGCTCCTCGCTGCAGGCGCTCGGTCTCGCCGCGGGCGTCTGGGGCGCCGGCGCGGCACACCTCAGGCGCGAGCTGCAGTGGATCGCGACGCAGTACGGTGCGCTCGCGCTGCCGCGCGCGGTCGTGGTCGAGGCGGTGCGGATGCTCGGTTTCCAGTGCGGCCGCCTGGAGCGGCGCCTGCCGCGAGCCGTGGTGCGCGTTCTGGGCGAGGCCCCGCGATGACGGGCGGCGGGCGGACCGGCGGCGCGCCGGCCGGGCGCTCCGAGGCCCGGCGGGCCGTCTCGAACGCAGGGCTGAACCTGCTGGCGGGAGCCCTGCCGTTCCCGCTCGCGCTGTTCACGGTGCCGGCCGTGATCGCCGGCTTCGGAGTCGAGCGCTACGGGCTGCTCGCCACCGCCGGTGTGGTGCTGGCGTACTTCGGGCTGCTCGACATCGGGCTCGGCCGCGCCAGCACGCGCTTCCTGGCGCGATCGCTGGCCGCGGGCGAGCGCGTGGGCGAGACGTTCTGGACGGTGACGGCGCTGGCGGCCGTCGTGGGCCTGGTCGGCGCGGGCGTGATGCTGGGCGTGGCCTCGCCGCTGGTGCGCCACCTGTTGCGCGTGCCTCCCGCGCTGGCGGACGAGGCCGTCACGGCGTTCGAGGTCTTGGCCGCGGCGGTGCCGTTCGCCATCGTGCTGCCGACGCTGCTCGGCGCGCTCGAAGCGCAGCGGCGCTTCGATGTCGTCGCGGCGATCCAGGTTCCTTCGTCCGCGCTCGGACTGCTCGCGCCGCTGCTGGTGCTCCCGTTCACGGCGCGGATTCCGATGGCGATAGCGGCCGTGGCCGCGGTGCAGGCAGCGACGTGCGTCGCGGCGGCGATAGCCTGCCGCCGGGTGCTGCCTGCGGGGAGCGCGCGGATCCGGCCCGGCGCCGCGCGGGAGCTGCTGGGCTTCGGGCGCTGGGTCGCCATCTCGAACGTGGTCGGCCCGCTGATGGTCAACGCCGACCGTCTCGCCATCGGCGCCCTGCTCTCGATCCGCGCCGTGACCTTCTACGCCGCGCCGTACGAGATGGTGAGCCGGTTGCAGCTGGTCCCGTCGAGCCTGCTGCGGGCGCTCTTCCCGCTGTTCAGCGCCGACCGCACGCCCGACGTCCGCGAGGCCCGCCGGCTCGCGGTGGGAGCGGCGGGAGCGATCGCGCTGGTCATGGGGCCGCTCGCGGTGTTCCTCGTCGCCCTCTCGCCCGAGCTGTTGCGGCTGTGGCTGGGGCGGGAGTTCGCCGTGCTCTCCTCGCCGAGCCTCGAGTTGCTGGCGGTGGGTGTGTCGGTGAATGCCCTGGCGCTGGTGCCCTACTCGCTCCTGCAGGCGCTGGGGCGTCCGGACGTGAGCGCGAAGTTCCACCTCGCCGAGTTCGTGTTGTACGTTCCGATGTTGCTGATCTTCCTGCACTGGTGGGGCATCACGGGTGCGGCAGCGGCGTGGGCGGTGCGCGTGACGCTCGACGCCGTCCTGCTGCTGCTGGCGGCGTCGCGCCTCGTCGGCGCGGGCGAGCACGCGGACCGCCTGGCGCGGCTGTCGCGGTTCGGCGTGCTCCTGCTGGGCGAGCTGGTGGCGGCCGCGCTGGCCGCGCCGCTCGGCGCGGCCGTCTCCGCGGCGGCCGCGGTGGTGCTGGCGGCCGCGGCGTTCGGTGCGGGCTGGCGCCTGGCCCTGGACGGCGTCGAGCGGGCGGCGGCGGTGGACGCGCTGCGGCGTCTCGGCCGGGCTCGACCGTGAGCCCCGTGGGCGTGCCGGACGCGTCGCTCGAGCGCGCGGGGCCGTGCCCGGTCTGTGCGGGCACCGGCCGCCGGCGGGCGTACGAGGGGCTGCGGGATACGCTCGGGGGAGCTCCCGGCTCGTGGTCGTTCGATCGCTGCGAGGAGTGCGGCCTTCTGGTGCTCGATCCGCGATACACGCCGGCGGAGATCGGCCGAGCGTACGACGAGTACGACCACCATCTCGCGCCGCCGCAGGCGGAGCCGCCCCGGGGCGCGGGCGCGAGGTGGGGCGAGGTCGTGACGAGGGCCTACCGCCGGCACGTGTACGGGTATCCCGATGGCCTGCCGGGTTGGCTGCGGAGCGTGGCGCGGCTCGCCGTTCCGTACCCGGAAGGCGCCGAGGCGGTGGGCTTCTCGGTGATGTACCTGCCGCACCGACCCGGCGGCGAGCTGCTGGACGTGGGGTGCGGCGGCGGCGCGCAACTGGTCCAGATGCGCGCGCTCGGATGGCGCGTGATGGGCGTCGATCCGGACGCGCGTGCGGTCGATGCGGCGACGCGCATCCACGGTCTCGACGTGCGGCGCGGGACGCTCGAGCAGCAGCGCTTCCCGTCCGGCCGGTTCGACGCCGTCGTTCTGAGCCACACCATCGAGCACGTGCACGCGCCGGAGGCGCTGCTCCGCGAGTGCGGCCGCGTGCTGAAGCCGGGCGGACGGCTGGTGGTCGTGACGCCGAACGTCGAGAGCCTCGGGCACCGGCGCCTCGGGACCGCGTGGATCGGACTGCAGCCGCCGCGCCACCTCTACCTGTTCACCTGCGCGACGCTGCGCCGGCTCGCGGAGTCGGCGGGCCTGCGGGTGGTGAGCGTCCGCAGCAGCGTGCGGAACGCGGAGTTTGCGTGGCTGCTCGGCCGGGGCGTGCTGACGCAGTGGCCGCGGCCCGGACAGCGCCCACCGGGGGGCTGGGCGGGCGTGCGTGCGCGCGCCTTCCAGCTCGCCGAATGGGCGCTGACCCTCGTGGGCCGGGAGGCCGGGGAGGAGATCGTGCTCCTCGCGACCAGGCCGTGAGCTCGGCCGCGCCGCGCGTGAGCGTGGTCATCCCGACCTGGAACGGCTGCGCCATGCTGCGGGCCGCCCTCGCATCGCTGCGGGCGCAGACGTTCCGGGATTTCGAGACCATCGTGGTGGACAACGGCTCCAGCGACGGAACCGCGGCCATGATCCGGTCCGAGTTCCCGGACACGGTGGTGGTGGCGTTCCCGGCGAACCGCGGATTCGCCGTGGCGGTCAACGCCGGCATTCACGCCGCGCGCGGGCACTACGTCGCCCTGCTCAACAACGACGCCGAGGCGGAGCCGGAATGGCTCGCGGCCCTGGTCGGCGTGCTCGAGGCGCGGCCGGCCGTCGGCTCCGTGGCGTCCAAGATGGTGACGTTCCAGGATCCCGGGGTCCTCGACTCGACCGGCGCGGCGATGGGCCTGTTCGCCTACGACATGGGGCGGGGCAGGCGCGATGGGCCGCCGTTCGACGTCGGCCGCGAGATCCTGTGCCCCTGCGCCGGCGCGGCGATGTACCGGCGCGAGCTGTTCGAGACGGTGGGCGACTTCGACGCGGCGTTCTTCGCCTGGTTCGAGGACGTGGAGCTCGGCATCCGCGCGCAGCTGGCCGGCTTCGGATGCTGGTTCGAGCCATCGGCCCGCGTGCGGCACCACGCGCACGCCACCGCCGGCCAGCTCAGCGTTCCGAAGACCGTCTTCATGGTGCGGAACGCCCTGCTGCTATTCTTCCAGACCATGCCCCTCAGACGACTCGCGCCCTGGGCGCCGCTGATGCTGGCGTGGCCGTTCCTGGATCCCGTCTTCAGTGGTCGCCCCGCGCGAGCGACCGTCCGCGGCTGGCTGCAGTTCTGGCCGCTGGTTCCGCACGTGCTGTGGGCGCGCCGCCGCAACTACGCCGCGCGGCGCGTCAGCGTGTCGCACGTCGTCGGTCTGCTGGATTCCCCGCGGCCTGATTTCGGCCGCGCCATCAGGCTGCTGTTCGCCCGGCTGCGCGGCGCGCCTCCCGAGGCCGCGTGAGCGAACGCCGCGCGCTGTGGCTGATCGCGCTCGCCGCCCTGGCGCTGCGGCTCGTCCTGCTGGTGGCGCGCGGCGACTACGTCGTGTACGACGAGGGCTACTACCTCCTGCTCGCGCGGAGCCTGCGCGCGGGCCACGGCTTCACCCTGAACGGGCTGCCGCACGTGGCGCTCTCGCCCCTCCAGCCCGTGCTCGTGGCCCTCGCGGCGGCGGCGGGCGTGCCCGACCTGTGGGCGTCGCGGCTGCTGGCGGCCGTGTGCGGGAGCCTGCTCGTGCTGCCGGTGGCGAGCCTGGGTCGCCGCGTCGGCGGAGCGGAGGCTGGCCTCGCCGCCGCCGGTTTCACGGCCGCGAGCCCCGCGCTCATGAGCTTCGTCCCGTTCTTCCCGGGCGAGAGCTGGAACCTCTATTTCGGCAGCGAACCCCTGTTTCTCCTGCTGGCCTTCGGCGCGGTCGCGGCGGCGGCGCGCGCCGGCGAGGGCGGCTGGCGGTGGTCGCTCGCGGCCGGCGCTCTCGCCGGCGGCGCGTTCCTCGCGCGCGCGGAAGGGGCCGTGCTGGCGCCCGTGCTGCTCGTCGTGCTCGCGCTCGCGCTGGGGCTGCGGCTGCGGGCCAAGGCATGGCGGAACATCGCGCTCGCCGTGATCGCCGCGGCGGTGGTGGCGGCGCCGTACCTCTTCTATCTGCACGCCACACTGGGGCGCTGGGCCGTGAGCGGCCGCGTGCAGGCGGCGTCGGAGGTGGGGCAGGAGGTGCCGTCGGCGGTGGCCGGCGCGCGGAGCGGCGGACACGTGCTCGACGCCTTCGTGTGGCAGGGGCAGCCGGACGCGTTCCTGCAGTCGCTCTACGCCCTCGATGCCGGCGGGACGCGAATGGCGTCGCAGTACTGGGGCGTGCATCTGGAGGCGCCGCCGGCCCCGGTCGCGACCGCGGGCGGCGAGTCGCCGCGCGCGACTGAGGCGCCGGCCGGCCCCGATACCGCGCGGCCCGCAGCCGCCGCCACTCGGCGCGGCGCGCTGGCTGTCTGGTGGCGGGGCCTGACGACCGTCGTGCCGCCGTGGCTGGGCGTGATCGCGCTCGTCGGCCTCGTGCTCGCGCCGGCGGCACCGTTGCTGTGGATTTTCCCCCTGGCGGTCTGCGCCATCGTGCCGTCCGCGCTGACCTACGTCGAGCCGCGCAGCCTCCTGCCGCTCGCTCCGCTCGCGACCATTTACGCGGCGGTCACGGTCCTGTGGATCGGACGTGGCGTGAAGGCGCGCTGGAAGAGCGCGCCGCTCGTCCTCGCGGCACTCACGGCGCTGGCGCTCGTGGCTCCAGCCGTGCGCGATCTGGTGCGCGCGTGGCCGCAGACCACCGCGCTCCAGCAGGTCGCCACCGCCCGCCGCGCCGTCGGCGAGTATCTCGGCGACCACCTGCCGCCCGGCGCGATCGTGATGAGCTGGCACCCGGCCGTCGCGATCTGGGCCGAGAGGCCGTGGCGGGTCCTGCCCTACGCGTCGTTCGAGCGCATCACGCGCTACGCGCTCGGCGAGGGGGCGTCCGCCGTCGTGTTCTCGCGCTTCGAGCCGTCGCCGCTTCCCGCGCCGCCCCGCGCCTTCACGGTCGTGCTGCCCGACAGCAGCGGGGCGGCGGGCGGCGCGAGCGTGCAGGTCGTGCCGGTGGACGAGACGCCCTTGCTGTTCGTGGGGCGCCTGGCCCCCGCCGCCGGCCGCGCCACCCGGTGAACGCTCCCTCCCGCTGGCCGTCGGTGGTCGTGCCCGCCGTCCTCGTCGTGGCGGCGGCGTGGTCGCTGATCCCCTTCGGCGTCTGGTTCGCCGGGACGGACCCGCGCTACTACGAGGCCGCGTGGCTGGAGTGGTTCTGGGGCTCGATGGTGGCGGCGTGCGTGGCGACGGTCGTGCTGATCCTCACGCACGCGCGCGCCGCGGCCGTCGCGCTCGAGTGGTGGCGCCGGCTCGTGCTGCGGCCGACCGCGGCGCGGGTGGTGGGCGTCACCGCGCTCGCGCTCGCCGCGCTCGCCGTGGCGATGTGCCTCCTCGTCTTCTCCGGCAATCCGCGCAACGTCGACGGCTTCGCCCAGCTCTTCCAGGCCAGGATCTTCCTCACCGGCCGCCTCTGGGCGCCGCCGCCTCCGCCGGGAGAGGTCGCGAACTTCGCCATCCTGCACGTGATCCTCGGCCCGGCGCGCTGGTTCTCGCAGTATCCGCCGGGGCAGTCGTTGGTGCTCGCGGGCGGCCTCGCCCTCGGAGCGTGGTGGCTCCTCAATCCCCTGTTCGCGGCGGCGCTGGTCGTGGCCACGTGGCGCACCGCACGCTGGTGCGCCGACGAGTCGGCCGCGCGGCTCGCCGCCCTGCTGCTCTGCGTCTCCCTGTTCGTGGTGGCGGTGGCCGGGAGCGAGATGAGCCTTTTGCCCGCCGCCACGCTGGGAATGCTGGCGGCGGCGGGCGCGACGTCGGCGGGCGCGACGCGATGGTGGCGGGGGCCGGCACTGGCCGGCCTCGCGCTCGGGGCGATGGCGGCGCTGCGGCCCCTCGACGCCGTCTCGGCGGCCGTGGCGGTGACGGTCATTCTGTGGCTCGCGGCGGCGCCGCGTCGGCGCCTCGCCGCGATCGCCGTCGCCGGCGCGGTGGGCGCACTGTGCACCGTCCCGCTGCTCTGGTTCAACAGCGGCACCACCGGCTCCTGGCACCAGTTCGGGTACACCTATCTGTGGGGCCCCGGCCACTCCCTCGGCTTCCACCCCGTGCCCTTCGGGATTCCCCTGACACCGCTGCGGGCGGTGGGCCTGACCGGCCTCGACCTGCACCAGGTCAACTTCTACCTGTTCGACGGGCCGTTCCCGGCGCTCGTCCTGGTCGCGGTGGGGTTCGGCGTGGCCCGCAAGTCGCTCGGCGCGCGCGACGCGGTTCCCGTGGTCGGCGCAGCAGCGCTCGTCGGCCTGCTGTTCTTCTATTGGTGGCGCGACTTCTTCTATGGGCCGCGGTTCCTGTTCACGGCCGTGCCCTGGCTCGTGATCCTCGTCGCCCGCGCGGCGGTGCTGCTCCGGCGGTCGGGGCGCGAAGTCGTCCCGGGCGTCACCAGCGGCCTCCTGGCCGTCTGCTTCTTCGGGACCGTCCTGGCGCTGGCCCTGGTCGCGATCACCCCGGGCCGCGTGGGCGCATACAAGCAGGCCACGCCGATCTTCGACCTGCATCCCGACCGCGCCGCGAAGCAGGCCGGCGTGCACGACGCGGTGGTCGTCGTCCCCGACGGCTGGGGGTCGCGACTCGTCACCCGCATGTGGGGGCTGGGAGTGAGCGCGCCCCGGTCGACCAGGCTGTACGCGGCGATCGACGCCTGCACCCTGGAGCAGGCGCTCGACGCCGCGGCCGGCGACTCCACGGGGCGGGCGCGCATGCGGCTCGAGGCGACGCTGGACTCGCTCGCCGCGCGGGAGCAGCCGGGGGAGCGGGCGGACCTGACCGCGGACCCGAACCTGCGCCTCCCGCCCCGGGGCCCGCTCCCGGAGGCGTGCGCGCGCGAGCTGGCGCGCGACGAGCGCGGGTTCCTCCAGTTCTCGCCGTTCCTGTACCTCGACCGGCCGTCCCTGGACGGCGACGTCGTGTGGGCGCGGGACCTCGGCCCGTGGAACGGCGCGCTGTTCGCGCACTACGCCGGCCGTGCCTTCTACCGCTACGCCCCGCGCGAGCCCGGCGGGCCGCCCGAATTCGAGCGCCTCCCGCCGGCCGGCGACTCCGATGCCGTCCGGTAGGGCCTACGCACTGGTGCTCGGCGTCGCGCTCGCGGCTTCCGCCGCGAGCCTCGGCAACGGCTTCGTCTTCGACGATCTCGAGGTGATCCAGCAGGACGCGCGGATCCACTCGCTCGACAGCCTGCCCTCGCTGCTGCACGCGCCCTTCTGGAACAGCAGCTACCGGAACAACGCCTATCGCCCCGCCACCACGGTCCTTTTCGCGCTCGACTGGGCGGCCGGCGGCGGGCGGCCGGCGGCGTTCCACGCGACGAACGTCGTCCTCAATCTTGCGGTCGTCGCGCTCGTGCTGGCGCTCGGCTCGCTCGTGTTGAGCCCCTCCGGCGCGCTGGTGGCGGCGCTGTGGTTCGCCGTGCAGCCCGTGCACGTCGAGGCGGTGGCCAACGGCGTCGGGGTGGCGGAGCTGCTGGCCGCTGCGGGGTACCTGGGCGCGCTGCTTGCGTACGTCGCGGATGGCGATGCGGCGGACGCCGGCCCCGCCGGGAGCGCCCGGCGGGCCTGGCTGGCCCTGCTCACGCTCGCCGCCTCCGCGCTCGCCTTCGGCGCGAAGGAGAACGCGATCACGCTGCCCGCGACGCTTCTGCTGGCCGACGCGTGGCAGGCGCACCGGGCGGCCGGCCGCGTGCGCGACCGCGTACGCCGGCACGTGGTGCTCTGGCTCGGCGTGGTGGCCCTCGCCCTCGGCTATCTGGCGGCGCGCGCGCACGCGCTCGGCCCGGAGTTCGCCGGCGGCGCCGTCGCGTCCGGGATCGAGGGGGTGTCGCTCCCGGGCCGCGTGCTGGTCATGGCGCCGGCGGTGCTGGTGTGGCTGCGGTGGCTCGTCTGGCCCATGCACCTCTCGGCGGATTACCTGCCGGACGCGTTCGTGCCGCTGGCGCGCCTCGGCGCGGCGCAGGTCGCGGGGCTCGGCGCCGTCGCGGTCCTGGCGGTCGTCGCGTGGAAGGCCCGGCGGCGCATGCCCGGGGTCACCGCGGGCCTGGTCTTCGGCGCGGTGACGGTGTCGGTGGCGGCCAACATCGTCGTGCCCACGGGCGTGCTGCTGGCGGAGCGGCTCGCGTACCTGCCCTCGGTGGGGGCCGCGCTCGTGGCCGGGGCGCTGTGGCAGCTGCTGCCGCGGCACCGGCTCGTGTGGCCCGCGACCGCGCTCCTGCTCGCGCTGCTCGCGGCCCGCACGGTCGCACGCATCCCGGTGTGGCACGACGAGCAGCGGTTCCTCGCGGCCCTCGTGCGCGATGCGCCCGACTCGTACCGCACGCACTGGGCGCTCGGTGCGGAAGCGTTCAGACAGGGCCGACCCGCGCAGGGCGAGCGCGAGATGCTGACGGCCATACGCATCTACCCCGGCGATCCGGCCGTGCTGCAGGAGCTGGGCGAGCAGTACCTGGAGGCCGGGATGTTCCAGCCGGCGTCCCGCTTCCTGCTCGCCGCCTTCCGCGTGGACTCGCTCCGGAGCGACGCCGCGGTGCGGGCCGTATTCGCGCTCCTCAAGATGGGCCGGGCCGACTCGGCTGCGGCCGTCGGCGCGGAGGCGCTGCGACGGTTCCCCGACGCGCCGCCGCTGCTGGTGGTGACGGAGCAGGCGGACCTCGCGGCGGGCCGGCCGCGGCAGGCGCTCGCCCTCGCGCGCCGCGCCGTGTACCTGGTGCCGGGCGCCTGGGGATACCAGGAGCTGGCCGGCCTCGCGGCCGCGACCGACGGCCGGTGCGACGAGGCGCGGAGCCGGCTCGCGCGGGCCGCCGCGCTCGCGCCCGCGCAGCGGGATCCGCGGGCGCTGCTCGCGCGCCTGGCGGCGGGCGCCCACTGCGGCCTGGAGGTCCCGTGACGCGGACCCGCGCCACGTGGCTCGCCGCCGCCGCGGCCGTGATCGTCTATCTCCCGGCGCTCGGCAACAAGTTCGCGCTCGACGACGGCTCCATCGTCGAGCGGAATCCGTCCGCGCACACCGTGGGCGCCGCGCTCCGCGCTTTCGATCGGGCCTACTGGCCACCGGAGAACGGCGCGGGCCAGTGGCGGCCGCTGGTGATCCTGTCGTTCGCGGCGGACTGGCAGGCGTCGGGCGGCAGCCCTGTCTGGCTGCACGCCGCCAACGTCGCGTGGCACGCCGCCGCGACCGCGCTGCTCGTCCCGGTGCTCGCGTGCTACGTCCCCGAGGAGGCGGCGCTGGCCGGCGCCCTGCTGTTCGCCGTGCACCCCGTGCACGTGGAGGCGGTCGCCAACCTGGTGGGCCGGGCGGAGATGATGGCGGCCGTCTTCCTCTTCTCGGCATTGCTCGTGGGCCGCGTCATTCGGCGGCGGCTCGGCCGCGGGCTCCCGACCTGGGCGCAGGAGCTGGCGCTGCTGGCGCTGGTCGCCGGCGGCCTGCTGAGCAAGGAACACGCGGCGCTGGCCGTGGCGCTCCTGGCCCTCGACGACCTGGCGTCGCGGGAGCGCATCCCGCGCGCGCTGCCGCGGCGCGACTACGCGGCCGTGGCCGGCCTCACCGTCGTCTGGTTCCTGCTGCGCCGCCCCGTGGACGCCGGGGCGTCCTTCGCGATGATCGCGCCGACCTTCTTCCACCTCGGCGTCGTCGGCCGCATCAGCACGATGCTGCCCGTGGTCTTCGTGGTGGTGCGGTTGATGGCGTGGCCGTTCGATCTCTCGTCCGACTACGGGCCCGAGGTGGTGCCCCGGCTGGATCACCCCACGGCGGTCGGCGTGGCGGGGCTCGTGCTGATGCTCGCGGTCGCGCTCCTGGCGCTGCGCTCCTGGCCGCGGCACCGCGCACTCGCGCTCGGCTTGCTGATCGTCGGGCTCGCGTGGCTCCCGACCTCCAACCTCCTGTTCCCGACCGGGATCGTGCTCGCCGAGCGCACCCTCTATCTCGCCTCGGCGGGAGTCGCGCTCGTCGCCGCGGCGTGCTTCGAGCGGCTGCGGCGCTCGCGCATCCGGCACCTCGCCGCGTGGGTGGCGGGCGGCGTGATCGTGGTCTTCGCCGTGCGCACCCTTTCGCAGGTTCCGGTCTGGCGCAGCAACCGGGATCTCGTGCTGTGGGCCCTGGAGACGCATCCGGAGTCGTACCGTGAGCACCAGGCGGCCGCGCGGGCCCTCGTGCGCGCGGGCGACCTGGCGGGTGCGCTCCGGCAATACGACCTCGCCTTCGAGCTGTACCCGCTCGACTACTACGCCTTCGTCGAGGCGGCGAGCGCGGCCCTCGACGGCGGCCGGGTGCGCGTGGCGCTGGACTACCTGAGGCGTGCCGAGCGGCTCGACAGCACCCTCTCCCTGACGGAGACGATGCTGGCGCGTGCGCTGCTCGTGTCGGACTCGGCCGCCGAAGCCCTGCCCCACGCGCGGCGTGGGGTGCGGCTCGCCCCGCGTCAGGCCGAGGCCGCCCGGATGCTCGCCGCGAGCTTCGCCGCCCTCGGCCAGCGCGACAGCGCCTTCGCGGTGTGGCCCGCCTATCGGAGCCGCGGCGGTTCGGCGTTCGAGGGCTGGCTTCTCGAGGCCTCCACGCTCGCCGAGCTCGGCCAGCCCGCCAGGGCGGAGTCCGCCTTCGCCCAGGCCGCGCATCTCGTCCCACGCGACAGCGCGGCGCTCGCCCGGCTCGCCGCCGTGCGCTCGATCGTCCAAGGGGCGCAGCCGCACTAGAGCCCGTTGCGAGCAGCGACGGGGCCTTGCGAAACGCAAGACCGGGGGGGGCGACCGGCACGATCGAAACGCCGGCTCATTGCACCCTATCCCATTACGCCACAATACGATACGCAGTTTTACCCTGACTTTGGCATAGGGGTTGCCCCGATAGGGGCTGCGCTCCTGTAGCTACACACATCACGGCACACCAAGCATGGAGGCTCAATGCGTAGCACCAAGGGTTTCACGCTGATCGAGCTTCTGATCGTGGTGGTGATCATCGGCATCCTGGCTGCCATCGCGATACCGAAGTTCGCCAACACGAAGGAGAAGGCGTACATCGCGTCCATGAAGGCGGACCTGCGCAACCTGGTGACGGCGCAGGAGGCCTACTTCGCGGACAACGTGACGTACGCGAGCACGACGTCGAACCTCCAGTTCAACATCTCGGCCGGGAATACGGTGACGGTGACGGCCGCGACGGGCACGGGCTGGAGCGCGACGTCGAAGAACACGGCGACGACGAAGACCTGCGGCATCTTCGTGGGCAGCGCGACGCCGCCCGTCACGGGCGAGGCGGAAGGCGCCCCGACCTGCCAGTAACCTGAGTGTCCCCGGCGGGGCGGTCCGAGTCGAGGCCGCCCCGCCACCTGTTTCACCTTGAAGCGAGAGAGGGTAGCTACTGTGAGGAGCGCCAAGGGCTTCACCCTGATCGAGCTTCTGATCGTGGTGGTGATCATCGGCATCCTGGCCGCCATCGCGATTCCGAAGTTCGCGAACACGAAGGAGAAGGCGTACATCGCGTCCATGAAGGCGGACCTTCGCAACCTGGTGACGGCGCAGGAGGCCTACTTCGCGGACAACGTGACGTACGCGAGCACGACGTCGAACCTCCAGTTCAACATCTCGGCCGGGAACACCGTGACGGTGACCGCGGCGAGCGGGACGGGCTGGAGCGCGACGTCGACCAACACGGCGACGACGAAGACCTGCGGTATTTTCGTGGGCAGCGCGACGCCGCCCGTCACAGGTGAAGCCGAAGGCGCTCCCACCTGCCAGTAGGATGGTGGTAGCGACTCTTGCGGGGGCGGCGCTGCGGCGCCGCCCTTTGCATTTTCGGTCCGAGCGCGCATCGTGGAGTGCTATGGCACGGGCCTCGGCGGGCGTCGCGAATCACCTGAAGCCGTCGTTGCGCACCGAGATGCTCCTGAACCTCGCGGTGCTGGCCGCCGGCGCGCTCGTCCTCGCCGTCTTCTCCGCGGTGCTCGCGCCGCTCCTGGGCCAGGGCCTGCTGCGATTCGTCCTCCTCACGGTCCTCATCGTCGCCGACGTCGCCATCTTCATCGGCTTCGGCCGCTACCTGGTGACCCGGCTCGTGACCGAGCCGATGGACACGCTGGTGGGGGCCACGCAGGCGGTCGCGGCGGGCGAGATGGCCCGGCGCGCGCCGCCCGGCGCCACGCGCGAGTTCGACCGGCTGGCCGAGAGCGTGAACCTGATGACCGAGCGGTTGCTGGACGCGCAGGGCGCGCTCGTGCGCGCCGAGAAGCTCGCGTCGGTGGGCCGCCTGGCGGCCGGCGTGGCGCACGAGATCGGCAATCCGCTGGCCGCCATCGGCAACTACCTGGAGCTGCTCGGGCGCCGCGGCGCGGCGCCCGATCTCGTGACGGCCATCGAGCGCGAGGCGTCGCGCATCGACACGATCGTGCGCAGCCTGCTCGACTACGCGCGGCCCCGGGACGCGCGCCGCGAGCCGGTGGACCTCGGCGACGTGGCTCAGCGGGCGACGGACCTGCTTCGGTCGCAGGGTCTGTTCCGGCAGGTCGGCGTCGAGGTGGTGCGTCCCGACGGGCTCCCGCTGATGCTCGGCGACGCGGCCGCGCTCGAGCAGGTGTTCGTGAACCTGCTGCTCAACGCGATCGACGCGACCGGCGAGGGCGGGCGGATCGTCGTGGCCGCAAGCGCGACGCGGCTCGGCGACGGAGAGGCGGAGCGGCGCGGCTCCGACGGCGACGGCACGGGGGCCGCGGGCCGGGTCGCACGGCGCTCGGGGCGGCACCTCGAGTCGGCCGCCGACGGCACTCCCGCCGTACAGGTGATGGTCGGCGACAGCGGGGCCGGCGTGCCGGCAGATCTCGCCGAGCGCATCTTCGACCCGTTCTTCACCACCAAGGCGCCGGGGAAGGGCACGGGGCTCGGCCTGGCGATCGTCCAGCGCATCGTCCACGACCACGGGGGGCGGGTCGACGTCGCCCGGGCGCGCGAGGGCGGCGCCGCCTTCACGGTCGTCTTCCCGGGGATCGCGACGTGAAACTGCTCATCATCGACGACGAGCCCGGCCTGCGGCAGTCGCTCCGGCTGCTGCTCTCGGGGGAGGGCTTCGAGGTCGCCGACGAGGCGGACGGCGAGCGCGGCCTCGCGCGCGCCCTCGCCGAGCCGTTCGACGCGGTGCTGTGCGACGTGAGGATGCCGGCCCTGGACGGCATCGAGTTCCTGCGCCGGTACCGCGCGGCGGGCGGGCCCGCCCTGGTGATCATGATGAGCGCGTACGGGACGGAGGACGCCGCCATCGCCGCCATGAAGGAAGGCGCCTACGACTACATCTCCAAGCCCTTCCGCGCCGACGAGGTGGTCCTGGCGCTGCGCAAGGCGGAGGAGCGCGAGCGGCTGCGGCGGGAGGTCGAATCGCTCCGCTCCGCCCTCGGCCCGCGGGCGGCCTCGGCCTCGATCGTCGCGGTCTCGCCCGCGATGCTCAACGCGCTCGACGTGGTGGCCAAGGTCGCACCGCACACCACGACGGTGCTGTTCACCGGACCGAGCGGCACCGGCAAGGAGGTGCTCGCCCGCGAGCTGCACCGCCTCTCGCCGCGCGCGGAGCGCGCGTTCGTCGCCGTCAACTGTGCCGCCATCCCCGAGGCCCTGCTCGAATCGGAGTTGTTCGGCCACGTGCGCGGGGCGTTCACGGGCGCCGTGGGAGACCATCGCGGCCTGTTCGAGGAAGCGAGCGGGGGCACGCTCTTCCTCGACGAGATCGGCGACCTGCCCACGGAGCTGCAGGCCAAGCTGCTGCGGGCGCTGCAGGACGGAGAGGTGCGGCGGGTCGGGGATCGCGCGACGCGCCGAGTGGACGTGCGGGTCGCGGCGGCCACGGCGCGGGATCTCGAGTCCGACGTGGCCGCCGGGCGCTTCCGCGAGGACCTGTACTACCGCCTGAACGTCGTGGGGATACGCCTGCCCCCGCTGGTGGAGCGCCCGGAGGACGTCCCGCCGCTGATCGAGAGCCTGCTCGAGCGCCAGGCGGCGCGGCTCAAGCGGCGGGTCCCCACGATCGAGCCGGACGCGCTGCGCGCCCTGCTGGATTACTCGTGGCCCGGGAACGTGCGCGAGCTGGCGAACGCACTGGAGCGCGCCCTGGTGATCGCGCGCGGCGGATCCATCGCGCGCGGCGACCTGCCCCCGTCGGTGCTGAACGCCGAGCCCAGGCGCGCCGGAGCGCGCACGCCGCCCGCCGCGGATCTGACGCTGAAGGCGCGCGAGGGGCAGCTGCAGAGCGAGGTCATCCGCGAGGCGCTGCGCCGCAGCGCCGGCAACCGCCGGGACGCCGCCGCGCTGCTCGGCGTGTCGGTCCGCACGCTGTTCTACAAGCTCAAGGAACTCGGCATCACCGACCAATAGGCCGCCGCGCACGGCCCCGTGCCGCAAGGAACGGATGCCGCGCACCGGCAGCGGCTCCCTGATCGTTGCGTCGTGATCCGCACGCGTGGCTTCACGCTCGTCGAGCTCGTCGTGGCGGTGCTCGTGCTCTCGGTCGGAGTGCTCGCGCTCTCGGGCACGGCGGCGGCGGTGACGCGGATGATGGGGTGGGGGCAGCGCTTCGGCGCCTCGGCGGTCGCCGCGCAGGCCCGGCTCGAGGCGCTGCGCGCGGGCGGATGCGCGGCGCTGGGCGGCGGGCTGGACTCGACCGGACACTACCGATTGCGCTGGAGCGTGACCGCCGCCGGATCGCTGCGCACGGTCGCCCTGACGGTCGAGTATCCCGACGGACGCGGCCTCAGGAGCGATCTGTTCGAGGCGGTCGCGTGGTGCCCGTGACCGTGCGGCCCCGCGGCTTCACGCTCGTCGAGCTGCTGGTCGTCCTCGTGGTCGCGGGCGTCGCGCTGGGTGCCGTCGGTCTCCTCCTCACCAGCAGCCAGCGGTTCTACCGGTCGGCCTCCCAGGTTCTCGACGTCGAGGACGGCCTGCGCGCCGTCGCCCAGCTCGTGCCCGCCGAGCTGAGGGAGGCCAGCGCGCGCAGCGGCGACATCGTCGGGATGGGACGCGACTCCGTCACGCTGCGCGCCATGCGCAGCCTCGCCGTCGTCTGCGCGCCGCCCGACGCGGGCGCCGGCTCGGTGGTCGTGGCCGACAGCCTGACGTACGGCTGGCGCGCCGTCGACCCTTCGCGCGACCGCGCGTTGGTCTTTCGCGACGGCGACCCCACGACCGCAGCCGACGACCGGTGGCTGAATCTGGCCGTGACCGACGTCGGGCCCGGGGTGTGCGCGGACGGCTCGCCCGGCACCACGCTGCGCCTGGCGGGTGCGACGGCGGATCTCGACGGTGTGCCCGCCGGCGCGCCGCTCAGGACCTACGAGCTGGTGACGTACCGCCTGTACACCGACGACCAGGGCGTGTCCTGGCTCGGCCAGCGCGGCCTCTCGAGCAGCGGCTGGTCGGCGCTTTCGCCCGTGGCCGGTCCGCTGCGACAGGCGGGCGGACTGTCGTTCGAGTACTTCGATTCGGCAGGCGCGGCCACGACCAGCCCCGCCGACGTGGTGCGCGTGGGCGTGGCCGTGCGAGGCATCAGCACCGCCCCGATCGACGTGCCGGGCCGGCGGGCGTCCGGCCGCGCGTACGAGGACTCGGTGTACGTGCAGGTCGCGCTCCGGAACCGCTAGCGCGCCTGCGGCGATGAGATCCCCACCTTCCACTCGCGGCTTCGCGCTGGCGGCCACCGTCTTCGCGCTCGTCCTGATCGGTGCGCTCGTCGCCGGCGTCTTCTTCGCGGCGCGGCAGTCCATGAAGCTCGGCGAGAACGTGCAGGGCGGCGCGCGCGCCTTCGACGCGGCCGACGCGGGGCTCCAGACCGCCATCGCGCACTGGGAGCGCGCGACCTACGACGCGTTGGCCCCTGGTCGATCGGCCGCCTTCGCCGGCCGGCTGCCGGGCGGAAGCGGATCGTTCGCGGGCACCGTGCTGCGGCTCAACCGCCAGCTGTTTCTGATCCGCTCCACCGGCCGGGATGCCGCGAACGTGGCCGGCACGTCCCTCGCGAGCGTCGTCCGGCTCGCGCCCGTGCCGCTCGCCTTCGACGCGGCGCTGACCGTCGCCTCTTCTCCGGTGCTGGGCGGCGCGAGCGTCGTGGACGGTGCCGATCGCCAGGTGCCGGGACGCGACTGCCCACCGCTCGGGCCCGCGAGGCCCGGCGTGTTGGTCCGCAGCGGAGGCGAACCGTCGCTGGATTCCGCCTGGCAGGTGCTCGCGGCGGCAGCGGCCAAGGTGTACGACGCGGAGGACGAGGCCGTCGTTGCGCCCGCACCGGTCGGCGCGCCGGCCTGCGATACGACGGCGCGGGACAACTGGGGCGATCCGGCGGCCGCGGCGTCGGGATCCGGCTGCGGCGGCTACTATCCCGTCATTCTCGCGATGGGCGATCTCAGGCTGGGCGGCGGCAGCGGGCAGGGCGTCCTCCTCGTGACCGGCGACCTCGAGATCGAGGGCGGCTTCTTCTTCTACGGCCCGGTTCTCGTGCGGGGAAACCTGACGGTGCGCGACGCCGGAGGCCTGCTGGTGGGCGGCGTGTGGGCCGCCAGCGCTGCGCTGATCCCGTCCGGCGCGGGGACTGCGGAGGTCGCCTTTTCCGAGTGCGCTTCGTCCAATGCGCTCCTTTCGGGGGCCCCCGCGACCCCCCTCGGCGAGCGCTCCTGGGGGCAGCTCTACTAGGGTACTTCGTGTCGTAAGTCACTATTTCAGTTGGACTTTAGCTCGCTTGCTTCAAGTATCTTGACAAATGCCCCGACCGGGCGCTATCGTAGTGCGCCTTCGATCCCTATTTTCTTGTATCTTCTTGCACCCTAAACGGATATGGCGCCCTTCGGTCGAAAGAAGCGGACGGTGGGGCTCGATATCGGCAGCGGGCTGATCAAGCTCGTTGTGATCGAGCACGGGAAAGCCCAACCCGAGTTGGTCAAGGTGGCGATCACGCCCGTCTTGGCCGATGCCATTGTCGAAGGCGAGGTCATGGATCCCGGGATTGTCGCCGACGCGATCCGGGGTCTGTTCGTCACGGCCGCCATCAAGCAGAAGGCGGTGGTGACGGCGGTAGGCGGCCGCGACGTGATCGTCAAGAAGATCCAGATGGATCGGATGAAGGAGGCCGACGCCCGCGAGGTGATTCGCTGGGAGGCCGAGCAGCACGTGCCGTTCGACATGGAGAACGTGGAGCTCGACTTCCAGATCCTGGATCCCGAGGGCGAAGGGCTCCAGATGAGCGTGTTGCTGGTGGCGGCCAAGCGGGAGCTGGTGGAGAACAAGGTCAACCTGCTGACCGACGCCGGCCTGTCGCCGGAGGTGATCGACGTCGACGCGTTCGCGCTGCACAACGCGTTCGAGCTCAACTACCCGGACGAGCAGGCGGGGATGGTCGGGCTGCTGAACATCGGCCACGAGGTCACGAACATCAACATCCTCGAGGACGGCATCCCGATCCTGACGCGGGATCTCGCGATCGGGACGCGGCGCTTCCGCGAGGATCTGCAGCGCGAGCGGGGCGTCGGCGCCGAGGAAGCGGACAAGCTGCTGCAGGGGGCCGAGCGCAACCCGCAGGTGGACCCGTACGTGGAGAGCCGCGGCGAGGAGATGGCGGTCGGCATCGAGCGCGCGGCCGCGTTCCTGCAGACCGCGAGCCGGAGCGGCGTGGCGATGGGGAAGATCTACATGTCGGGCGGCGGTTCGCGGATCCCCGGCCTGGGCGAGGTCCTGGCCGACCGGCTGAAGGTGCCGGTGGAGAAGGCGGACCCCATCAAGAACATCACGGTGCGCGAGGGCGTATTCGACACGCTCGCGGTCGAAGAGGTCGGGCCGCTGTTGATGTTGCCGGTCGGCCTGGCGCTTCGGGCCGCATAGGGAGCGAGCGGCGGCGACATGATCGAGATCAACCTCCTCCCCGGTGCGAAGCGGAAGCGCGGCGCGAAGGGCGGCGGCCTCAAGCTGCCGGACTTCCGCGCGCTGGCCGCCTCCATCAAGGAGCCGTGGCTGGTGGCGGCCGTGGTGGCCTGGGCGCTGGTGCTCGCCCTCGGCGCGCCGCTGTACATCCGGCGGTCGCACGCGGTGCGCGACCTCGAGCCGCGGCTGGACAAGGCGGTGCGGGACAGCGTCCAGCTCGCGGGCAACATCATCCGCAAGCACAAGCTGGAGCAGCGGCGCGACTCGCTCCTGGCGGAGATCCAGGTCATCCGGGACATCGACCGGGACCGCTACGTGTGGCCGCACCTGCTCGACGCGATCACCAAGGCCCTGCCCGACTACACGTGGCTGGACGACATCGCGGCGCGCGCCGGTGAGGGAGACTCCACCGGGCAGGCCGCCTTCTCCGTTTCGGGGAAGACCGCGTCGGACCAGGCCGTCACGCGCTTCATGCGCAACCTCGAGGAGTCGCCGTTCGTCGAAGGCGTGCAGCTCGTGACCACGGCCACCGTGACGGAGCAGGGGCGTGACGTGACGAGCTTCGTGATCAACGCGCACTACCAGCTGCCGTCTCCCGCCATCCTGACGATGGAGCCGCTGGAGGCTTCGGTCGTCTCGGGCGTGCGGTCCGGCGGCGGGGCGAGGCGATAGCCCATGGCCGTTCTTCCCCAGGACCGGCGCGGCCAGATCCTGCTGCTGCTCACGGCGGCGGCCTTGGCCGTCGGCTACTTCGGGTGGTCCGGCCTGTCGCTGGTCGGGCTCAGCGGCTACAAGCCGCTCACCGCGCAGCGCGACTCCGTGCAGACGCGGATCGATTCCATCGAGGCCCAGGTGAGCCGCGCCAAGCGCGACGTCGCGCGCGGCCTGCTGGCGCAGCTCGACCAGCGGCTGGCGGAGTTCACCGCGAACCTCGCGCTGATGCGTCAGCTGGTGCCGGTCTCCTCCGAGGTGCCCAACCTCCTCGACGACATCACCAGCCGCGCCAAGATGCGCGGCGCCAGCCTCGGCGGCTTCCAGCCGCAGGCCGTGGAGTCGGGCTCGCCGTTCGACACGCAGCGCTACCGGCTCACCGTGCAGGGGCAGTACGACCAGATCGGCGAGTTCCTGGGGGACATCGCGAGCCTGCCGCGGATCATCGTGCCGTACGATGTGCACCTCACGCGGGCGACGGGACCGGCCGCGGACACGACCAAGCAGGGCGCGCCGCTGACGGCGACGTTCGCGATCCGCACCTACGTGAAGACGCCGAGCCCGAGCGACTCCGTGCCGCCCGCGCCGGCCCCCGCACCGGCCCAGCCGGCGAAGCCCGCGACGACGCGAGGTGCCCATTGAACGCCAGCCGCGTGCTGTTCGGTGCGCTGTGTCTCGCGCTGCTGGCCGCCGGCCCGGCGGCCGCCCAGGCCCCGGGCGCCAAGGCCGGGCGGCCGACGATTCGTCGCGACACGTCGCTCGCGGGGATCGACACCACGGGCGGCAAGGTGGAGTACCGCCGCGAGGTGTTCCACTACACGGGCGGGTCGCGCGATCCGTTCCTGACGCTGATCTCGTCGAGCGACGTGCGCCCGACGATCAACGACCTGCGCCTGGTGTCGGTGATTTACGATCCGCGCTACGGCCGCAGCGTGGCGGTGGTGCGGGAGGAGCCCGGCGACATCATCCACCGGCTCAAGCGGGGCGATACCGTGGGCCGGCTGCACGTACTGCAGATCCGGGAATACGAGGTGGTCTTCCAGATCGAGGAGTTCGGTTTCGAGCGCCAGGAAGTGCTGACGCTCCAAAGGCAAGCGGAGGCTAATCCATGAAGCGAGCCCTCTTCATCGCGTGCGCCGGCCTGACGTTGGGGGCCGCCGCGGCGCCACGGCTCGCCGCCGTGCCCGTGTTCCCGCCGCCCTCTGCGGGACCGGGCGACGTGACGGCCGTGAGCGTGCAGCCGAGCCCGGGACGGGCGGAAGTGGTGATCGATGTCCAGGGCACCGTGCGGGTGTCGGACTTCGTGCTGCGCGATCCGGCCCGGCTGGTGCTGGATCTCGTGGGCGCCCACCTCGTGGCGCCGACGATCCAGTACGACGGCGTCGCGCGCGCCGGCATCCAGGACGTGCGCTACTCGCAGTTCCGGCCCGACGTCGTGCGCGTGGTCGTGCAGCTCGACGAGGCGCGCGACTACCAGGTGAGCCAGGACAGCGCGGGCGTGCACGTCACCTTCGCCGCCAGCCAGCTGTTCGCGGCCTGGTCGAGCGACGCCGCGCGCAGCGCACCGTCGCCGCTGCCGGCCGCCATCCCCGTGCGCGCCGCCGCGGCTCCCGACGAGCCGGCGGCCACCCCGGCCCCGGCCCCGCGCGCCACGCCCACCGACGTCGAGAACGCCGTGCTGGCGGGCTCCGCGCCGCCGGCGTCGCAGCAGCCGCGCATCAGCGTGACCTTCGACCGCGCCTCGATCCAGGAGGTGGTCGCGAACTTCGCGGCCTTCTCCGGGCGGTCCATCATCACCGGCAAGGACATCTCCGGCACGGTCACCGCCGAGATCAAGGACCAGCCCTGGGACCTGGCGTTCAACGCCATCCTCGCCGGGCAGGGCCTGGCGGCCACCGAGCTGCCCGGCGGCATCATCCGGGTGGACAGCCGGTCCAACCTGGCGGCGCAGGACTCGACCGAGAACCTGGCCACCACGATCGTCAAGGTGAATTACGCGCGCGCCTCGGTGCTCGCGCCCTCGGTCGCGCCGATGCTCTCGCGCCGCGGCAAGGTGGCGCCGGACACGACCACGAATTCGCTGATCGTGACCGACATCGCGTCCCAGATCGACACGATCGCCCAGTTCATCCACCTGCTCGACCAGCGTACGCCGCAGGTCGCGATCCAGGCGAAGATCATCTTCGTGGACCGCACCGAGCTCGAGGAGATGGGCCTGCAGTACGACCTGGGCACGTCGAGCCAGTTCTTCAACTCGCTCATCGCGCGGCCCAACCCCCAGGATACGACGGGGAACACGCCGTACGACCCCACCCGGCAGCCGCTGATCGTGAACCTGGGCGGCAACGCGGTGGCCGCGGTCGCCAACGCGTCGGCCCAGTTCAGCCAGACGCCGGCGCTGAATCTGGTGTACTCCACGGTGATCGGGAACTACGCGCTCTCGTCCTTCCTCCAGGCGCTGCAGTCGGTGCAGCTCTCCGACGTGCAGGCCGAGCCGCAGGTGACGGTCGCGGACAACCGCCAGGCCGACCTGTTCGTGGGTGAGCGCACGCCGATCCGGCAGATCGACGTCAGCGCCGTGACGGCGGGCGCGGGCGCGCCGGCGCGCGCCACGACGCAGCTGCAGCCCACCGGCATCCGGCTGACGGTCACGCCGCACGTGGTGATCGGCACCCGCGAGGTGCTGATGGAGCTGCACGCCGAGAACTCGTCGCTGCAGGCGTCCACCATTGCCGAGGCCGGATTCGTCTTCGCCTCGCAGGAGGGCACCACGCAGCTGCTGGTCAAGGACGGTGAGACGGCGGTGATCGGCGGCCTCACCGTGACCAACGTCACCGTCGCCAAGCAGGGCATCCCGTTCCTCGTGGACCTGCCGGTCGTGGGTCGCCTGTTCGGCTTCCGGACCAGCCAGGAGGAACGGCGGGACCTCCTCATCCTCGTGACGCCACACATCATCGACGATCTGAGTGCCGCCGGTGCGACCAACAACCAGTAGATCCGTGCTGCGCCTCGCGGCGCGAGCGGCGGCCCTCGCGGGCTGCGTCTTCGCCGTGGCCGTGTGCGGCGAACAGGGCCGGTTCCCGACGTCCACCGGCGGGAGTGGCGGTGGCGGCGGCGGTGGGGGCGGCGGTGGCGGGGGCGGCACCGTGGGGAACGGCGTCGTCACCATCCAGGTCCCGTCCAAGACCGCGACCGTGCCCGTCTCGGTCGGCGACAGCGTATTCGTGCAGGTGCTCCTCGCCGACACCAAGGGCATCACGAGCCTCGTGATCAGCGGGAATTCGGTGCGCGGGTCGGTCAACCTCGGCACCGATACGACGGTGGCGCGCTTCACGGCGCGGTCCGTCACGCTGAACAAGAGCACCGACACGACGATCACGCGCTATTTGCGCGCGGTGCTGACCGACTCCACGTCCGAGTTCGTGACCATCACCGCGACGGCCATCGACGCGGCCAACGACACCAGCAAGGACACCTCGGTCGTTCGCGTCGTGAACGGGCCCAAGGTGTCGGTGCTGCAGCCGGCCGCGGGCGCCGTGTCCGCGATCGGGAAGACCATCACGGTCCAGGTGCGCGGCATCCATCCGCAGGGCGTGAAGGTGCTCGGCTGGCGCGCCACCGGCGTGGTGACGAAGGCCGATTCGACGATCTTCGCGCCGGTCGCCGGCGTGATGAAGGACACGGCGACCTTCACCGATTCCCTGCTGATTCCCAACGGGACGACCGCCGGCAACGTCGTGATCACACCGTTCGCGACCGACTCGCTCGACGACCCGTCGGGCGTCGCGCCGGGCGTGACGGTGTCCGTGCAGAGCGTGGTCGGCGACACGATCCCGCCGGTGGTGCAGGACACGATGCCGCTGCGGGTCGAGGTGGGTGACAGCCTCACCGTGACGGCCACGGATCCGAGCGGGGTCAAGTGGGTCGGCTTCATCGTCAAGGACACCGCGGGCACCGTGCTGCACGGCGACTCCGTGCAATTCAGCGGCAGCAGCACCAACGTGACCCAGCGGTTCCGGCTCAACCTCGACACCATCACCACGTTCCCGCGGGTCGTGACCGTGGTGGCGTTCGGCGTGGACGCGGCCGCGGGCGCGAACCGCGGCGGCTCCACCGTCAGCGGCGTGGCGAAGAAGTGGCCCGCCGCGGACGCGGATACGCTGACCGTCGTGGCGGGCACGACGATTTCCCTGCCGCAGGGCGGGCAGTTCGGCGACGCGGTGATGAACCCGAACCGCAACGAGCTGTACCTGACGAACACCCTGCTGAACCAGATCGAGGTGTTCCAGCTCGCCACGAACACCTTCGCGGCGCCGGTGCGGGTCGGATCGCAACCGGTCGGCATCGCGCTGTGGCCCCATGACACGCTGGGCACCAACGCCGACACCGTCATCGTCGCCAACTCGGGCGGGACGAACCTGTCGATCGTGGACATGGTGTCGAAGGCGGAGGTGCAGCGGCACCGGCTGGCGGACTACATCGTCCAGACGGTCAAGACGCAGCCCACGGCCGCCGGCGGGATCGAGATCCTCACCACCGATTACGACCTGGCGGACCGGCCGCAGTACCTCGGCGCCGTGTGCCGCCACCTGGCCGGCGCAGTCTGCGACTCGGTGTACGCGGTCTACTCCACCGCCCCGACCCCCGCGCAGCCCGGTCCGTTCACGAGCCGCGGCTACCTGGCGTCGGAGAACCTGTCCGCGCCCGTCAGCGCCAGGAGCGGACATCTCTTCTACGAGCTGGCCAATCCGGGCACCGACACCCTGCAGATCGTCGCCGTCCGCGACACGCTGCCGGGCCAGGCGATCCGCGACACCATCCTCGGCGCGGGCATGGGCTTCCTGGTCGATCTGTCGACCGTCGCGTTCCAGGAGTCCACCTTCGTCCGCAACTCCGGCGACTTCAACCATGCCGTGATCGGCGAGGGCGGGCTCGACCAGGGGTTCGCCCGGGCGTTGATGCTCGACGGGCGCAAGCCGATCCAGAACCTGGTCGTGGGCACCGGCTCCTGCCCGCTGCTGAACCCGAACACCAACGGCGTCCCGGCCATCCTGGGGTACCTGAACTGCACCGCCATCCTGGACCAGGGCATCTCGCCCGGAATCCTGGTGCGCGACTTCCTGGTCAACCGTGCGGCCCGGGTGCTCTCGGTCGCGACGAACTTCAACGGCCGCACGAGCCTCGTGCGGGCCGACTCGATCTACGCGTTCGACTACACGCTGAGGCAGACCGGCCTGTTGCCGGTGCCCAGCGGGCAGCCGGGCCTGGATTTCGATCCGAACAACGCGTTCGACGCGAACACGCGCACCTCGGGGGCGCTCAACAAGAACGACCGCTTGGTCTTCGCCGCGCGTCCCGATCCGTTCATCGACGTGTTCGACACGTACTGGTACCAGCGCGTGGCCACGATCCCGATCCGCGACACGATCATCGGTCCGGTGCGGGTGGCGAAGACCGGCGGCGTGCTCGTCCTGGTGGGCGTGACGTCGCGGGGGCTGGTGGTGGTCCGGCTGCCGAACATCGCGAATCCCTACCCGGTGCGGCAGCAGCCCGGTGTCGCCCTGCCGCCCGTGCGGGTCCTGAACCTGGTGCCGGCGCGGTCGCGGGCTCGCCCATAGCGCGGCGCGCGTTGACGACGATGGCAGGAACGCCAGAGCCCGGCCGCGCGGTCGGGCTCGCGTTCTCTGGGGAGGCGCGGCCGACGCGATGATCCGCTTCGTCACGGCCGGCGAGTCGCACGGGCGGGGCCTGGTGGCCGTCGTCGAAGGGGTCCCCGCGGGGCTGCCGCTGGCCGCGGCCGACCTGGACGCCGACCTGGTGCGCCGGATGGCCGGCTACGGCCGCGGCGCGCGCATGAAGATCGAGGCCGACCGCGCGCAGATCCTCTCGGGCGTGCGCGCCGGCGAGACCCTCGGCTCGCCCATCGCCCTCCTGATCGAGAACCGCGACTTCGAGCACTGGAGCGACGTCATGGCGGCCGAGCCGTCGCCCGGGCCGCGTCGCCGCCGCGTCACGCGCCCCCGGCCGGGGCACGCGGACCTGGCCGGCACCCTCAAGTACGACCGGAGCGACGCGCGCGACGTCCTGGAGCGCGCGTCCGCGCGCGAAACGGCCGCGCGCGTGGCCGCGGGGGCCGTGTGCCGCCGCCTGCTCGCCGAGTTCGGCGTCGAGATCGGCAGCCACGTGGTGGCCCTGGGCGGCGTCGTGGCTCGCGTCCCGGAGCCGCTGCCCGTGCCGCTGAACCCGGCGGCCGACCGCTCGGCCGTGCGCTGCCTCGACGCCGAAGCGGAGCGGGCGATGGTGGCCCGGATCGACGCCGCGAAGGAGGCGGGCGACACGCTCGGCGGCCTGGTGGAGGTCGTGGCGCGCCAGGTGGTCGTCGGCGTCGGGAGCCACGTCTCGTGGGACCGGCGCCTCGACGGCCGGCTGGC
>Ga0335078_10002369_pt1 | contig 28584 bp, 34 predicted proteins | sample Lox_Sample_32_FD_206711 | JGI IMG/M metagenome (GOLD analysis project Ga0335078, IMG submission 206711) | Soil microbial communities from Loxahatchee National Wildlife Refuge, Florida, United States - Lox_Sample_3.2 | ecosystem: Environmental > Terrestrial > Soil > Wetlands | place: USA...
CACTGCGCATCACGGATGCGGATGCGCCGCTTCCCGACGATCAGCTCACGCACGTGCATCTCATCCCCCTTGCTGCTGCAGTTGATTCACCCCCTTACGCAGCGGCAGCCGCCGGGCCTCCCTACCCGGCGCAAGCGCCCGCGCCCTCGAGTACTCCTCCCACCACCAATCCACCGAGGGCGCGGGTCTCCTTCAGTCCCGGCGCGAAGCTGGGCAAGGGTTTCTATTCCTGGCCTGTGGAGCTCTGCAACAATTCCACCGATTCCGGCCAGCAGATCGATTCCGGCCTCGTGGTGGAGGCCGCCATCGCAAGCGGGATTCCCTATGCGCCGGCGAGTGAGGCCTCCATTGCAAATACCGCACAGCGCAATCGATCGGTGCCCGTGGTCAGCTCCAATGTGGCTGCGGGCTTCGGTCACGCCGGCGCGCTGCTCCTCGCTGCAGGCGTTATCGCAGCGAAAGCCACGCCGCTCGTGAGCGTGCTGGTGGGCACGCAGGGCGCGGAATCGCTCTCGAAGTTCTTCAGTTCGCAAGCCACGCCGGATTTTTCGAGCCGCTTCCCGAACCAGCTCGGCGACACGCTCGCCCTCGGCCCCGGTGCTTGCACTCAATCTGTTTTGTTCGCGCGCAAGACGAAGGGCGCGAAGCCCATCGCCCGCGTTCCCATCCAGTAGGAGGATTTTCTCATGACGCCCGTATCGATGCCTGTTGTTCCGCCGCAGCCAGCCGGCCAGGTCACCTATCCGGTCTCGAAGCTCTATCTGTTCCACGAATATGACAGCGCCGCGCAGTATGCCGCAGCCTTCGCCGTGCAGCCACCCGCTTTCGATCCGACGCGCCGGCAGAAGACCTGGTTTGATTCGACAGTCGACGTGAGCGATCCGCTGGCAACGGTGCCGTACAAGGCATGGCGGAAGAACCCTACGACGAGTGCGTGGTCGCTGCAGGTGATCGCGATGCCGGCCAGCGAGGCCGCTACGGTGAACATTGTACCGCCGTCCTCGCCAGGCCCCGCGCCGCTCACGCCCTGGGAAGTGCCCTCGCGCGATCTGCTGCCGAACGAAAAACCCGCACGCATGCCCATGGGCCTGTACATCCAAAACACCGACCTGCTGCAGCAGGCCGAGCAGGACATGGGCGCTTTCACCGCCGCCGACCGCGCGATGCTCACCGAAATCCTGAGCCTTCTGCAATCGCTGGCAGCGCAGAAGCTGGCCGCGTAAGAACAATTCCGTGCGCGCTGTTCTGAACGAAGATCCTCGCCGCATGTTTGACGCTCTCGATACTCCGGGCGGTCACATTGCAGTTTGCTTCGTGCTGCTGTGTCTGGCTGCGGTGTTCTTCGTCCTCGGCCTGCGCTCCGAGGGCCACGATCTCATCATCTTCGCGTCGGGCGTCCTGTCGCGTTCGATGATGGGCAAGACCTGAATTCCAAAAGGAGAACCTGAAACCATGGGAACCGCACCTGCTCCTGGTCCCGCGCCGGCCACGCCGTTGAGCCTGACCGCTGCCATTGCCGCTGTTGAAGCTTCGCAGACCGCTGTTACGAATCAGCAATCCGTTATCGCGAATGACACCGCCGCTGCCGCCGCCATCCAAGCCAAGCTGGATGCTGCGAACGCGGTGGTCGCAAACGATCAGGCGGCGCTCGTGCCCTTGAATGCCACCGCTCTGAACGATCTGCAGAACCTGCTTGCCAGCACGCAGGCTGCGATCGCCGCCCTCACGCCGTCCTCGCCGCCTGCATCGTAGATCCACGGGAGAACCGATGCTGAGCCTGATGCTTCTCGAAGCGGCCGCGCAGCGTGGCGCTGAGCCTGTTACGGCCAGCGAATTCATGATTCATGCTTACACCTCGGTCATCATTGCCCTGCTGGGGGTGATTGCCTCGCTGCTGTCGTATTTGCAGGCGCGCGCTGCCGCAAAGCATGCGGGCGATGCCAAGCACATCGTGGATGAAGTGCAGATCAAGCTGAACGGCCGCCTGGACGAACTGCTCGAACGCACGCGCGAGGCGGGTCACCAGCACGGCCGCGCCGAGGGCATCATGGAGGAGCGAATGCGGAGGCAATCGGGATGAAATTCGCGATTTTCGCGGTGATTTTTTCCCGCGCGCTTCTCGCGCAAACCTCGGTCAACGTTGCGGCCTCCGCGAGCTGCCCGCCGAGCACCGCAACCCGCATCGTGATTGCGCTCTCGGCTGGCTCGAAAGTTGCGCCGCTGAGCTGCCTGATTCTCGATCCGGCCAGCTTCGTCGTCGATAAGACCACGAATCCACCCACCGTTCACGTCGCATTTCCGACGCCACCTGCGCCTTCCATCATCAATTTCATGGATGACGACTCAGCCTGCGCGGCCTGGCTGACTTCCACCACGTACACCTTGACCCATCCCCCCAATCCGGCGTCGTCGCTTTCCATTACGCAGAACGGCCTGGCGCTGAAGCAAGGCGTGGATTTCACGGTTTCCGGGAGCACGGTCACTTTCCTTTTTAATCCGCCGGCACCCACCGATACACTGGTTTGCCGCTATCGCTACTGAGGCGCATGACTGAGAGGATCGTCGTCAATACCTACGGCGCTCGGCCGCACGCTCCGGATTGGCGCGGCGGGGTTCCCGAGATCCGTTTTCGTGAGGAACTGCCGGGTTCGCCACTGCCCGTGAAAATCTTGGTCCGCGATGGCAAGGCGCTGAGCACCGAGGGTGCGGAGTTGCTCGAGAAGAAGACGCGGGAATGCGCATGAAATCTGCACTGTGGTTCACGTGGCTGACCGGCCTCACGCTGCTGGTGCTCTCCGAGCGGGATAAGCGCCGTGCGACGAAGCAGGTTCCAGCGTCACTACAGTCTGATCTGGCGATACTCGACTCGCGGCTCAAGGTTTTGGAACAGCGTGCGAAACGCGCCAGGGCGCGCGGGAAACGATGATGTGCCCTGGGCCGCTTGCCTTCCCTGCCGGCATCCCGGCTGCGGCGCTTACGCGGTTCGCGAAGGCCGCTGTGAGGAGCATCGCCAGGATCTCGTCGATCGCCGCGGGAAAACCGCAGAGCGCGGATATGATGTCATCTGGCGAAAGTTCCGCGCGTGGTTCTTGCGCCGGCATCCGCTCTGCGTGGGCACGGGCGATCCGCCGGACCCGAACTGGATTCCGTTCGAGATGGAAATGCGCCGCGCGTGCGGTGCGATTGCTACAGAGGTGCATCACATCAAAAAGCTCGCTGAGTTTCCCGAGCTGCGCTGCGTCGAAGTGAACTGTCTGCCGCAGTGCGATTCCTGCCACGCCGTCCGCACGCGGCGCGGCGAATAAATCCCCAATTTTAAGGAGAAAAACACATGTCTCAGGTCCCTGGTCTGAACCAAACGCTGATTTCGTCTACGGGCGCGCAGGGCGTCACGCCCACCGGCCCGGCCGAATTCTTTCCCATCACTGCGGGTGGCGTGGCAAATATCACCGTACCGGCACCTACGATCGACGGCATAGAAGCCACGTTCATCGATGAGGGCGGCCACGCGCACACCATCGTGTGCACGGGCTGCTTGAACGGCGGCACCACGAATAACAAGCTCACGTTCGGCGGCGCGGCCGGCGATTCGGTGACGCTCTACAGCCGCAATGGTTCCTGGTGGACCACGTCGTTGATCGGCGTCACGGTCAGTTAGGGCGAGTGGAGAAGGCGGCCGTGCGGGGCGCGAGTGAACCGGACGCCGCGTCCCGTGAAAATTTCGATCTCCAGGATTTCTTGCTCGCGCTTGGCGTCATTTCTCTCGAGACGGGCGTGGCGCTGCTTTCCGTCCCTGCCGCGCTGATCCTTGGCGGCGCGCTGTGCCTGTTTTTTGCATGGTTGATCCAACGCGCAAAACAACCGAAGAAGCCGCATGGGACTGCTAAGTCGTAGGCTCGGCTTTCAAGCGATGACGGTGGAAGACCCGGCGCAGCCGTGGCTGCCGTATTCGGCCATGGTTGAGTCGCTCTGGTTGGGGCGTTCGGATGCCGGCGTGCTCATGAACGAGCACGAGGCCATGCGCATCACTACGGCGCTGGCTTGCGTGAAGATCATCAGCGAGGACCTCGGCACCGTTTCCCGCGAAATCATGCAGAAGTTGCCGAACCACAGTTTCCGGGTGGCTGACGACCACCGGCTGTGGGGCATGCTGCACGATCAGCCGAATCCCAACATGACGGCTGCGGTTTTCTGGGGCGCGTTCATCGCCAGCATGCTCGGCTGGGGAGCCGGCTACGCCTGGATCAAGCGCGATGGCGCGGCGCGCGCGACTTCGCTCATCCTGCTTGCGGCCGGCAAAACCTCGCCGGTAAAAGTAAACGGCAAGCTGATGTTCGCCACCACGCAAACGGATACGGGTGCGGCAGTAGCGATCGATCCGGAAAACATCCTGTACGTTCCTTACCTCACTTTCGATGGCGTTACGCCCGTCAGTCCGATCAAGAATTGCAAGAACGCGTTCGGCCTGGCGTATGCCGCGGAGAAGTTCGGTGCGCAACTGTTCGGCAACGGCGCGCGCGCCACGGGCGTGCTCTCGCATCCGAACACGCTCGAGGGCGAGGCATACGAGAATCTGAAAAAATCCGTGCGCGAGTGGGCCACGGGCGAGACGGCGCTGCGCCCGATCATCCTCGAGGAAGGGATGAAATGGGAGCAGATCACCATCAATCCCGAGGATGCGCAGTTCCTCGCCACGCGGCAGTTTCAGCGCGTCGAGATCGCCTCGCTCTATCGTGTGGCCATGCATCTCCTGCAGGATCTGCAGCGCGCCACGAACAACAATATCGAGCACCAATCGCTCGATCACGTGAAACACTGTTTGCGGCCGAACGCCGTAAAAATCGAGCAGGAAGTCAACGTCAAGCTGCTCGGCGGTCCGTTCACCATGGAACACAACCTGAAAGACATGCAGCGTGGCGATTTCGCGAGCCAGGCTGCAGGGTTCCAAACGTTGCGCAATATCGGCGCGTATTCGGTCGACCGCATTCTGGGCGAGATGCGCGAGAACCCCATCGGCGAAGCGGCCGGTGGCAATATCCGGGTCGTGCAGGGCGCATTCATCAACCTTTTGTCGTTGCTGCCGGGTGGCGGCGAAGGCGGTGGCTCCACTGCGCCGGCAGATGCCAGTGGTCCGGATGAGTCGCAGCCCTTTGACCGGCTCGGGCCTGCGTTCCGCGTGCTGATGCGCGATGCTGTGGGCCGGATCATCAACCGTGAAAATCGCGACGCGAAATCGGTACGGAACGCTTTCCGGCCGGTGGTGCTAGCGGCAGTGCAGGCCTCGTTAGCCATGCGCTTCGGTAATGCCACGTTGACGGACCGTGATTTCAATGAAATCGACGCCATTCTGGCGCAGCTCGAGAAGGCCGCGCCGCAATGGGATCGGAGCCAGGCGTCGGCGCTTGCCGATCGTCTCACCGGCCTGGTTTACGACACATTTGCAGGCGGACCTGGTGTGCGTCTGCTAACACCTGGAACCTAGAACCTGAAACCTGGAGGTTTTAACATGCCCCGCAATCTCTCTCGAACGCCGAAAATTCATTCGAGGATGAAACCGTTTTTCAAGGCCGCGCTGCAAGCCGATGGCACGCTCGAGCTGCTGGTGTACGAAGACATCGGTGAGAACTGGTGGGACGGCGGCGGCATCACCACGAAAACTGTCAAACAGCAGATCGATGCGGCCGGCAACTATTCCAAGATCCTGATCCGCATTAATTCACCCGGCGGCGATGCATTCGAGGGCATCGGGATCTACAACCTGGTGCGCGCCACCAAAAAGCCCGTCGAAGTGAATGTGGACGGCATTGCGGCGTCCTCGGCCTCGATTATCGCCATGGCCGGCGACGACATCGTCATGGGTCCTAACGCGCTCATGATGATTCACAACGCCTGGTCGTGGTGCATGGGCTACGCCTCGGACATGCGCAAGATGGCCGAGGCCCTGGACAAAATCTCGGGCGCGATCGCGCAGACCTACGTCACGAAAACGAAAAAAGAGCTTACCGATGTGCTCGCGTTGATGGACGCCGAGACCTGGATGACGGCGCAGGAATGTCTGGATGGCGGCTTTTGCACCGAGATCGTGAGCGAACCGGATGAAACGCAGCCGGCGGCGCTGGCGATGGCGCGGAATTTCAAGGGTCTGAGGCTGCTGAAGAAGGTTCCCGATGCCATCAAACCGAAAGATGGCGTGGCTTGCACTTGCGATTGCGACAATTGCGTGGCGGGCGCGTGCGAGAACTGCAACAACGAGGATTGCACCGATCTGAACTGCGTCGATTGCCCGATGCAGGAAGCGGCTGAAACGGCGGCGCGGGCGTTCGTGCGCCCCGCAGCCGGCATCATGCCGGTGGCTGCGAGCGCGGATCTGGCGGGCTACGAGCGATTGCTCGCCCGCATGGATCGAGATCGACTTCGGGGTGCTGGCACCTAAACCCTAGCACCTAGCACTTGCTTTTTCCCAAGCTTCCCCCTGCGCCAACTAGCCGAGAGGCTGACAGCCGGGAAGCGTGCGATGCAACGAACGCCAGGGCGTTCGCGGGCTCGACACCAAACGAGGAGAGCATTTCAGAAATGGCGTACCAGAAGGCACTACGTGAGAAACTGGCGCGGCTGTCTGCGGACATGCACGCAATTCTGGATGTGGCGAAAGCCGACAACAATCGCGGCCTGACCTCCGACGAGCGCACCAAGTGGCACGCGTTGCAGGAGGAGTACAACAACGTCGAGAAGGACATCGAGATCGCTGAAGCGACGGAGAAAATCAGCAACGCTCTGGGCGCGCCGGCGAGTCCCGCTGCTGCGGCGGCGAGGCCTGGCCAACCGCAGATCGCGGAATTCACCGTCGAGCAGATGCGAGATATGTTCTCGCTCAAGCCGGCGCAGGTGCGTGAGCGCGAGAAGTTGTATGCCGCGAATCCTTACGAGCGGGCGTTCCATAACTATCTCCGGCAGGGCATGCAGCACGAGGGCGCGTCGGGCATCAGCTCGGATGATCGCAATTTGCTCACGCAGATTACGGTGCAGAACGCGCAATCGGGCACGGTGGGCAGCCAGGGCGGTTATCTGATCCCGCAAGGATTCTCGGACAACCTGATGGAGGCGATGAAGTGGTTTGGTGGAATCGATGGCGTGGTCGGAGAGTTTCCGACCTCGACCGGCAACCAGGTGCCCTGGCCGACCATCAACGACACCACGAACAAAGGCCGCATCCTGGGGCAGAACGTCCAGGCTGTTGAAACCGATTTCGTGACGGGCCAGGTGATGTTCAACGCCTACATCGGATCGAGCGATATCGTGCTGATCCCGATCGCGCTGATCGAGGACAGCTATTTCGATATGGACGCGCTGACTGCTCGGCTGCTCGGAATCCGGCTCGGCCGTCTGCTGAACTGGAAGGGCACGGTGGGCACGGGATCGAGCGAGCCCACCGGCATCGTCACGGCCGCTGCGAATGCGGGTAATGTCGTACAGCTTGCTGCGGGCAACACCACGAGCATTTCGTACGCGAACCTAGTTACTGTCGAGCACTCAGTCGATCCGGCATACCGCTTCAACCCGGCCACTCGCTGGATGATGTCCGATGCCGAGTTGAAAAACATCAAGCTGCTCACCGACAGCCAGGGGCGCCCGTTGTGGCAGCCTAGCCTGACGGCCAGCTTCCGCGAGGGCGCGCAGGTAGACATCACGGCGTCGAAGCCGACCATCCTGGATCATCCCTACATCATCAATCAGGACATGGCCACGCCCGCCGCAAGCGCGTATTCGCTGCTGTTCGGCGATATGAGCCTGTTCAAGCTGCGCCGCGTGGCTGGCGGCATTACGGTGCAGCGCCTGGTGGAGCGTTATGCAGAGTATTTGCAGGTCGCGTTCCAGGCGTTCATGCGATTCGACTGCAATCTGGTGGACGCCGGTACGCATCCGATCGCGGTCATGCAGCAATCGGCGACGTAGAAAAAAGCAGGTTCCAGGTGTTAGGCGTCAGGGACATCCTAAAACCTAACACCTAACACCTAGCACCTAACACCTCGTGAGTAAAAGGAGCAACTCAATGAAGAAACGCGTAAAAATTCTGCAATCCATCGCGGGTACGGGCGATCCGTCCAAAGAGGACCTGGAGCGCAAGTACACGCGCATTCGAAGCGAGGCTATCGTGCGCTCCAATGCGGCGAAGCAGATCGGTAAGCCGGGAAAGACCGAAGCGGAAATTGACTCCCTCGTGAACGAGGAGAAGAAGCGGGACGCCGCCATTCCGCGGCTGTCCGGTCACATCGGCCAGTTCGCCTACAAGCCGGGCGACGAAGTGGCGCTCGACGCGGAGCTGGCAGAGAAGTGGGAAGCGTGCGGCGTCTGCACGCTTCTGCCGAATCAAAAAGCGGCGTAAAAACAGGTGCCAGGTGTTAGCGAACGCTGTCTGCTGAAACCTGAAATCTGACACCTAGCAGCTAGAACCTAGCACCTGATTTTCCATGGCTTTGACCCTTGTCACGCCGCCGCCGGTTGAGCCGGTGTCGCTGCTCGAGCTGAAAGAGTTCGTGCGTGTGGACGCCGGCGACACCTCGCAAGACAATCTGCTGACCACTCTCGGGATGGCGGCGCGCACATGGGTCGAAGCCTTTCTGCAGCGGCGGCTGGTGCAGCAGGTGTGGAACCTGCAGCTCGATTACTTCCCTGGCCAGATCGATACCAAGCTCGCGAACCAGGCGTTCTCAACGCCGCTGGTGAGTGGCGGAACGGCGCTGCTTTCGGGGCTGCGCTACGCGATCCGGCTTCCCTATCCGCCGGTTTCGCAGATCGGCAGTTTCACGTTCACATCGCCGAACGGGAATGTGATCGCGCTCGAGCCGGGCGTGGATTATACGGCGGATCTGGCTGCTAATCCGGCGCGCCTGGTTCCGTTTTTCGGCAAGATGTGGCCGCCGGCGATGGTGATTCCGAATGCGATTTCCGTGATCTACGTCTTGGGTTACGCCATGTTCCTGGTGGTGAGCCTGACGAGCACCAGCGCGCCGTACACCGCAATCCAGGCGCAAAATTACGTGTTCGAGCCCAGCGATATCAACCGGCCGATTTCCATCGATGGCGCTGGGCCGAACGGGAGCGCGCTGAACACAGTGATAGCGAGCATCTCGTCGCCGCCGGATTCGAACGCCGTATTGCGCGATGAGGCCATTTCCGGCGTAAAAAACGCGGACGCACTGCTGGTGAACAATCCCAACGCGAATCCCGCGCACTGGGAGCTGGCGAAATCGGGCATCAAGCTGCTGGTGGAACGTTGGTTCGAAATCCGCGTGCCTGACGAGAACACGGTGCCGGCAGCGGTGCGATCGCTACTCAGCCCGGCCAGGAATCTGATCGTCTGATGCCCGTCAGGATCGTGAATGGCGTCCCCGTGCTGGACCCGGCCAGGCTGCGGCACCAGGTCTTATTCCTCGAGCCTACCGCTGGAAGCGACGATTCCGGATCTATTGTTACGTGGGCGCCCGGCAATCCGCCGGATATCGCCTGGGCCGAAATCGTGCCCACGCGCGGATCGGACATCATCAAGGCCGGCCAGGACATTTCGCAGGTTTGGCTGACGATCACCATGCGCTACAACGCCTCGAAAACACGCACGCCGAACACGCGGCTGCAAACGCCGAGCGGCAGCATCTTCGTGGTCCAGGCCATCGAGAACGTGCTCGAAATGAACGTCTGGCTGGTGCTAACCTGCCTGGGCCTCGGAGCGAACGCATGAATACGAACGTGGCGTTGGCGGACTGCAGGTCCGCCAAATCGGTGTTCGCGGCCTATTCGGCTAAGCCACATGGCGGGTTTTCGGCTGCAGCCGCCTCTTCCCAAGTGCCAAACTTTAGTTCGCGGTTTGAGGCTGGCGACCATGAGTCCTCATTCCGAATCAACTCTCCTGCTGGTTTCCTTGAAGACTTATCGAACAGTGAAAAACGAGTGGGTTCCGTCTCGGACTGATAAAGATCGAAGGGCATCAGTGCCCGATTCTAACAGGAAAGTATCGACGTAACGCACTGTTTGCGTCCCGAAATGAATCCGCTGGTCACCTGCCTTTGCCTCACGCACAATCGCCGCGAATGGCTGCCCGCCGCGATCAGTTACTATCTGCGCCAGACCTATCAGCCGCGCGAGTTGCTCGTGGTGGCGACGGGCGATGAGCCGGTGTGCGACCTGGTGCCTCGCGACGATCCAGCCATCACGCTGCTGAACATCGGCTGGACGGTGAAGGTCGGCGAGAAGCGGAATCTGGGGTGCGAAGCTGCCCGCGGCGGAATCATCGCCGTGTGGGATGACGACGATTACTCCGCACCGAAACGCCTGGAGTTTCAGGTTGTGCGCCTCGAGGCCACGCAGAAGGCGGTCACCGGCTTCCGCGTCATGAAGTTCACTGATGGCCGGCGCTGGTGGCGATACACGGGGCATTCCGGGTTCGTGCTGGGCACGTCGCTCTGTTTCCGGCGCGAGTGGTGGCGAATGCATCCATTCGCCGATCTGCAGGTCGGCCAGGACGAAATGTTCGGGGCCGAAGCGCAGCGCGAGCAGCAGCTCGCTTTCGAAGGCGATCACGACCTGATGTATGCGACGGTCCACCCCGGCAACACCAGCCCGCGCGTGATCTCCGGTCCTGCTTGGGCCGAGCTCCCCGCCTTCGTCTGGCCGGAACTCGAACTGGCTGGAGTGTTGAGAGAACCATGAAAGGTAGGAGAAAACATGCAGCCTAACTCTCTCGGCTTGATTGCTGTTCCGAGTCCTGGAACGGCTGTGCGGGTCACGGCGAATACGAATCTGTGGGCGAACCGCATCCGTTTCGCCGACGTGATCGGTGAGACTGGGCGGAAATTTCTCGGCGTTCAGGGCATGAACAAGGGCACGAGCGCCGGCGTGCTGAAGGAGTTCTGGCCCACCGGCTCGGGCGGCGGCATGGCGGACGCGTACGAGATTTGGGCCGCAACGGAGCACGATCTCCTGCGGCTCTCGGATTACTGGATCGACGCGAACAATGCAGGTGAGGGTTTGATAGTGGCTTACTGGACGCCAGCGACGCCGGATCAGGTGGCAGCGGAACCGCAGATCGCATGATTGAGGGTGCCCGAGCGTGATCGAAGGCGGGCTGGTCGAATACATCCAGGCAGGGCTGGCGGCGCTCTCCCCGCCGGTGAATGTGCCGGGCGGATTCGCCGACGTGCTTCCGAAGGATACGATTTCGAGCGGCACGCCGCAGGCTTGGCTGTATCGCTCCGTGATGTCCGCACCGAGTTATGTGCTGGCAGGACAAACCGGGTGGACGGACTGGCATGTGCAGATCGACTGCCACGGCATCACGCCGCTACAGCGGGATCAGCTCGCGCGAGCCATTAACGTGGTTCTGCGCGGCCTGCTGCGGCCCGTCACGCTGCCCGATCAGGCGCAGACCTTCGTGTTCGGCGCATTTTGTGAGGACGAGAGCAAAACCGGTTACAGCGACGCGAACCGCACCTGGGTGCGTTCGCTCGAGTACGTCGTCTCGTACCAGCAGGTTTAATTTCCGCAGATACCGGTGGAAGCCGGTGTCTGGATAGCTCAACCAAAGGAGAACCACCATGCCGAATCCGACGCCTCCGGCATACGCCGGCTCGAAAGCGCAAACCAGCCAGGGCACCTGCATCTGGGTGAATCCCTCGGGTAGTTCGCCGCCCACCTGGGTCTTCATCGGCGAATGCCTGGGCGCGCAATTCAGCGATAAGAACATGTTCGACAAGTCCACGAACCTGCAATCGACGGCAGAGGAGTTCCTCGCGCTGCTCTCCGATCCGGGCAAGCTGAACGTCGAGCTGAACCGCGTGAGCACCGATGCCGGCCAGGCCGCGCTCAGCGCTTCATATCACGCGACTCCACCGACGCGCCTGCAGTACCTCGTGGTGTTTCCTATCAACGAGGCCGCCGGGCAGACGACGCAGGGCGATAGCCGCACCTTCCTGGCGTATGTCGAGGAGTTCTCGCCGCAGATCAAGGTGAACACCCGCATCACTACGAAGTTCACGCTGCAGATCAGCGGCCCGATCACGGAAGCCGAGGGTAGCTGATGGCGAAACGTGAGACTGCGGCGAGCACGACGTCCGATCCGGTGGTGGATTTCGCGGCACTCAAAATCGACGGCGAGACCTATCGTCTCGCCTATGATTTCAACGCCATTGCGGACGCCGAGAAGCTGGCGGACGCCAATCTGCTGCACGGAATTGCCGGGTTGCTGGGCAAGGGCGCGAATGCTGCGCAGATTCGCGGCCTCCTCTACGCGGCGCTGCGCAAGGCGCATCCGAAATTGACGCTACCCCAGGTCGGTTCGTTGATCCGGATTGACACCATTCCCGATATTTACGGGGCAATCGAAGCGGCGTATCGACTCTCGCTGCCGGAGGCGAAGAAGCACCTGCTGGACCCTCTGCCGGGCGGAAGCGATCGAAGCTCCCCGCCCTTACCAATCGAGAGCTCTGGCAGCGATGCTGGTCCACCGCCCGCTTCGCGCTCGGATTGACCGATGAGCAATTCTATGGACTCACGCCGCGCCAGTACGCGCTGCTGCTCGAGCGGCATCGCGAGCGCGAGCGGCACACGGAGTATCTTGTTGGGCTGGTGGCCGCAACCATTGCCAATTGGAGCATGGGCGCGCCTAAGGAGCCGCTCAAACCACGCGACTTCCCCCTGGTGCAGTTGCAGGAGCCGGAAGTGCCGAGACGGATCAATCGCAAGCGGATCGCGCGCGAGATCCGCGCCGGGTTCGACCGCGCGGCCAGGCATCAGCCGAAAGGCCCGGTCATGAAGACGGCAGACCTTTTGCGCGGAGCAACATTCCAGTGAGTGCCGGTCCCTTTCTGACGATTTCGTTGTGGCAGCCATGGGCCTCCCTGGTGGTGCTCGGCGCGAAGCATTACGAAACGCGGATTTGGAAGTATCCGCAAGACTATCGCGGCAGGCGCGTCGGCATCCACGCGGCGAAGGACTCGCGGTATCTGTCGCTGATCCGCACCGAGCCGTTCGCTTCTGCGCTGGCGAACGCGCCCTGGCAGACGCCATGTCCGCTGGGGGCGATCCTTGGCAGCGCTGTGCTCGGCCAGGCGCAAGTGGCGGTGGCCGCGAATGTGCCTCTGATCGAGCGGCAATTTGGCGATTTCGGACCTGGGCGGTGGGCCTGGGAGATGCTCGAGCCGAAGATTTTCGATGTGCCGATCCCTTACAAGGGCCGGCAGGGATTTTTCTACTCGGATCTGGAAGCCGCGCAAAAGCAGAGTCTGTTCGATGGCCAATGATCTGGTTCCCATCGAGGGTCTCGAAGAGGTCCAGCAGATGCTGGCGGGTGCCCCGCGCGTCATCGTGGGGACGGCGTTTGCGCGGGCGCTGAAGGCGGGCGCCACGGTGATCGAAGAGGCCCTGGTCGCGCGCACGCCCGTGCGCGAAATCCGATCCGGCGGCGATATTGACGAACCCGCGCTGATCGAGAATCTGAAGGTGGACATCACCCTCGACGCCGATCTCCGCGGCGGCACGGCCGAGATCGGCTTCGGCAAAGCGGGCTACGTGGCGAATTTGGTCGAGTACGGCCACCGCATGGTGAGTCACGAAGGCAAACAACTCGGGAGCGTCCAGCCGCACCCTTTCATGCGACCCGCAGCCGAGCTATCGGCGGATGCGGCGATAGAGGCCTTCGGCGACACGCTCGTGGAAACGCTGCGGGGTCAACTGTTGGATTAGGATATGTGCCTTTGGGCTATTGAGAGGAAGCCGCTGCGACAGGCACTATGTTGACATGAAGCCTCTCCTCTGCTGCGCGGCTATCGTGGTTCTGATGCTTGTTTTCTGTGGCTGTGACCGGGACCGGGAAAAGCTTATGGAGATCCGGCACGAGTCGAGAATGAGCAGTAGCCTGAGGCTTGAGAATGACGAGCTGCGGCTGAAAAATGACCAAACCGCGAACGAGATCGCTGAACTGGAGCACAGGCGCAAGGACCTCCGCAAAATCGCGGTCGATGAGGCGATCATCCGGGAGGACTACCTGGCCAACGATGTTGCCCGGCGCATCTACGAACTGAGGAACAACACTGCGGTGCGGAAGCAAATCGATGCACTAGATGAAGGTCTCGACGAGATGGTTGAGCGCTGCGGCTTGGGCGGCTTGGACAAGGGCGGCATCAAGACCATGCAGGATTTGGAAACGCGCTGCAGTGACCTGAACGCCGCAGCGAAACAGATCGAAGCGATCTGGCTGTCCACACAACCCGTGGCTGAACGCTGACACCTAGCACCTAGCACCTGAAACCTGTCTTTCCGCTGACACCTAGCACCTAACACCTGAAACCTGTTTTTCCCTAGCACCTAACACCTGGAACCTCTCTTATGGCCCGCAAAGCCGGCGTCATCACCATCAATCTGAACGCGGGTACGGCGCAGTTCTTCGCCGACATGGACCGCGCGAACGCCAAGATCCGCGAATTCGGAACGGGTCATGTCACCGAGGCGCGCGCGACCGCCGCGGCGATGAAGACGCTCGAGGGGAACCTACTCAGCAACACGCGTGCGGCCGATAAGTTCCTGGAATCGGTGCTCGGGATGGGGCCGGTGATGCAGGCGGCATTTCCGATCATAGGCGGGATCGCCTTCGGCGGGATGCTCGTCGATATCGGGAAAAAAGCGTATGAGTTCTGGAAAGGCATGCAGGAAGGCCCCAAGAAAATCGCTATTGCTTTCCGGGAACTCAACGCGCCGCTACGCCTGACCAACGACGAGCTGGCCCTCTCGAATGCGCGCCTGGCGAACGATATCGCGCAGCTCGAGGGAAAGCGGCAGAACAATCTCGCCGTGGCGCTCGCCGAGGCCGTGGTGCAGGCAGATAAACTGGCCGATTCTCTGGACAAGGATCTTAGCGGTTTGGACAAGCTGCTCGAGCAGCAAAAGGTGGGATTTTGGGAGCAGCTTTTTGGCAAAGCGGGCACATCAGACCTAAAGGAAGAAATTGGCGACTTTCGGGAGCGAATCGCCGACATCACTGCGGAGGGGAATGAAAAGATACGCCGGGCGACGGATCTGAAGGCGAAGGATGCCGCGCAGCTCGAATTGAACACGAAACTGCAGAAGGCCTATGGCGACGAGCTGGCCAAAGTGAACCAGCACATCAAAGAGGCGCAGGACCTGGCCAAGCCGCGTACGGTGGAAACCTACGGATATGCGCAGGGGCCGGTGATGCGCACGACGGTGGGTGCAGATGAGAGCGCGCGCCTCAAGATGCTGGAGAGTATGCGTATCCGGCTTCAATATGAGTCCGCCGGGATCGATTTGAGCGCGACTCAGGGCAATTTGGCGGCGCGCAAAACGGCTCTCCAGGAAAGCGCCGCCGCCGCCGTAGAGCGGCCATTCGAAGACCGGATGAACGCGATTCGCGCCCAGATCGACGCCGTGAACGAAAAGATGAAGGCCATCGGCCAGCCCGAAGCGGCGCAGATCATGGCCAAAGCCTTCGGCGACGCGGAAAAGGCGATCACCGAGGTGAATAAAACCCTCGAGCATCACCAGACGCAGTTGACCGGTGCGCAAAAGGCGCAGATCACCGCAGCCGAGCAGACGCTGGCCACCGCCGAGGCCGAGGCGCAGTGGCGCACGCGCCTGGCCGCGTCTACGACGGCGATCAACGATCGCATTGCTTCCACGAATTTGCTCACAGCGGCGATCGGCAAGGGCTACGAAGCCGTGCGTGCGGCGAATGTGGAGTCGCGCCTGATGGAATTCACGGCGCAATATGGTGCAGATTGGGCGCGCACACCAGAGCACAATGCGGAAATCGCCCAGCTCCGCTCCCGCTACCAAGCCGAGTTCGACGCCAAGCACGGGGAGCAACAGGCGCAGGCGATTGCCCATTTGCACGAGCAGATTGACCTTGAGCACGCGCTTGCGGCGGCGCAGGCGCAGGGCGCGGAAGCGGTCCGCCAGGCCGCGCTTGCCGAACGTCTGCGCCAGCTCGGCATCGCCGGTGCGAGCCGTGAGCAGTTGGCGGTCGAGAAGGAGCTGGCCGAAGCGCAGCGCGAAAACGCAGTGGCGGCCGGCATCGCCAAAATTGACGAGCGTATCGAAGCGACCGAGCGCCTGACGGCAGCCACGCTCAAGAGCGCGGCAGCGGTGCGTGAGGCAACACTCGCTAATCGTCTGGCCGCGATCGCGCGCGAGGGCGATGTGGGTGGGCAGCGTGCGGCGGCAGCGACGCGCGAGGCCTCTGCCGATCGGGGCCTGGAGCTGGCCCGCGTGGTGGCGCGCACGGACCGAGTTCGCGCGATCGATGATGAGATCGCCACGCTCGAAGAAGCTAGAGCCACGCTCGGCGATACCGCCGGCATCGAGACACGTCTGCTCGAGCTGGAGCAGCAGCGGCTCAAGGCCGCGATCGATGAAACCCTGGCGCTCGGCCGCGCGCGCGATGGCGTGAAGGCGTTCTTCGAGGAAATGCAGATGCAGGCGAAGACCTCGGCCAGCATCATCTACGATGCGCTGAACGAGGCGCTCGATCGCACCTCGGCGAACCTGGCGAAGCTCATCACTGGGCAGGGCAAAAAAGGCGATTGGGGCGCGGAGTTCAAGGAAATCGGTACGCAGATGACGGAATCCACCATCAAGAGCGTCATGCAAAAAGGGCTCGGAGCGTTCGGTGGGGTCTTTGGCATTGGCGGCAAAGCGGACGGATCGAGCGCCGCAAGCGCGCTGTGGGTGCGTATCGCAGGCGGCGGTGGCGCGCCGTCATTGCCTCTGCCCGGCGCTGGTGGCGGCGGTGGTGAGGGCGGCGGCGGCACGCCCTGGTTCGCATCACTGTTCAGCGGCTGGATGGCCGGCGGCGGCGATGTGCTTCCGGGGAACATCTACGGCGTCGGCGAAAGCGGCCCGGAATTTTTCATCCCGTCGTCGAGCGGGCAGATCGTGCCGCGTGCGGCGGTGAGCGGCACTTCGGTTCTGTACCACATCGACGCGCGCGGCGCGGACCTTGGCGCCTCGAACCGCATCCGCCAGGCGATCGAAATGTCCCATCGCGTGGCGGTGGCCACGGCAGTGCAAGCCAGCCACGAGCGCGCCCGGCGCGTCCCAAGCAAGTAGTTACCTAACATCTGATGTCCACTTTCAACGGCTGGAACATCATCTCGATGCCTGCCTCGCCCGCTCCGGATGCCATTGAGTGGCAGATGGAGGATGTGGTCGGCGCGAATCGCAGCCCGTTCAGCTTGCAGCAGCAAATCTACGATTGGGGCGCAGCGATTCTGCGGGCCTCGCTCTCGTTCCCGCTGATGCCCAACGCGCAAGCGCAGGCCTGGATCGCGTTTCTCATGGCTGCGCAGGGCATCGGCAACATTTTCAGCTTCGGCGATCCGGTGAATACGGGGCCGCAGAATCCATCCGCGACGGCCGGGTCGGTGAGCGGCTCCGGACAAAGCGGCTTTACGTTGGTCACCAGCTCGAGCGGCCTGACGCCCGGTGATTGGTTCTCGCTCGGTCTGCGCCTCTATCGCGTGACATCGGTTGCGGGCGGCACGCTCGGCATCTGGCCGAATATCCGCGAGAGTCCTGCGGACGGCACGAATCTGGTCATCACGAATACCTCGGGTCTGTTCCGGTTAACGAAGAACACGCGCAGCGTGCACATGGACAAGCACCGCCATCACAAGATCGTTTTCGAAATCGAAGAAGCCATCTGACCTCCGTTCGCTAGCACCTAAGCACCTGGAACTTCTTTGCCGCGCCCCAACGTTTCCACCGCGATGCTCGCCGCGCTCGCTGGCTCCGAGCTTCAGTGCGCCTTTTTCGTTGCAGCGAATTTTGCGAGCGGCCCGGTCTACATGTGGACCGGGTTCGGGCCGATCACCTGGAACGGGCAAACGTGGATCGGCACGGGCTCGCTCGGCTCGGTTTCACCGATCGATGAAGCATCCACCGTGGAGGCGAAGGGCCTCACGCTCACGCTGAGCGGTATCGATTCGTCGCTGCTCGGCGACGTGATGAGTGAGTTCGCGCTCGGCCTGCCCGTCACCGTTTATCTCGGTCTGTTCAATGCCGGCGTCCTGATCGCGAGCCCGATCACCTCATGGGCGGGGCGCATGGATCAGCCGCTCATCGAGGTAGACGGCAAGCTCGCCACGATTTCGATCAATTGCGAAAGTCGGCTACTGGACATGAACACGGCCGTCGATCGCCGCTACACGGCGGACGATCAGCAGCGCGACTGGCCCGGTGATCTCGGCTTCAATTTCGTGAACGCGATTCAGGAGATGACGCTGTACTGGGGTACGGCGCCGACGACTTCAGGGACGATCTGACCATCTCTCGGGGGATCTATGCCACGGATGACTGCGCAGGAAGTGAGCGGATGGTCCAGCGACATGACGCTGGACGAAAAGTGCGCCTGGATGCGCGAGGAGCAGGCCAGAAAGCGCCGCAAGCCGCAAGTTCGGAAAACAAACAAGCTGTTCAATCCATACGGGGGACTCAAGCAAATGGCAACGGCAGCACTGATGCAGGAAGTAGTGCCGGCCGCGGTGTTGGATCCCGCCAGGGCCGCAGCGGATCTTCGGCCCGTATCGCTGGATGTGCCAATTGGCGTTACGCAGCACGATGAGCTGCGCGAGCCGCGGGCTGAGCCGGTGCGTTGCGGCCTGCCTCGCGTTCACCGGCGGGTACCTTTGCCCTTGCCTCCCTCGGTGCGCGTGCCGGTGGTTCAGCGCGTGCGCCCGGAACTTTGGGATGGCATTGCCGCAGCGAACGCACGCTCGAGCTGTCGGCGCTGCACCGGAATTGGCTTCCGCACCGGGCGCGGCGGCCGCGAGGTTGTCTGTAATTGTGTTCTGCGTGGCGTGTTTCGGGCGTGCCTGCGCCGGTACCGCAATTGCTCGATGAAGCTGCCACAGCTTGCGCACGTCAGCTATACGTGCAGTTTTGGACGCGATCGCCGGCGAATGTATGAGCTTAAGAACCAGGATTTCATCGCCGACTTCTACCTAGTCAGCCGCCGCACGCTGGCGAACGATCCCACGCTCTGGCAGATTTTCGACCTGCATCACCTGCAGGGCCACGATTGGAAAATCTGCTGCCGGCAGATCAGGATCGACCGCGGCACGTTCTTCCACGCCGTCTACCGCCTCGAGGAGCGGCTTGGCCGGGTCTTTCGCGAGTTGCGTCCTTACGGGCTGTATCCGCTGGACGAATATTTCGCCGGCTATTTGCGAAAGGATCACGATGACCAGGTATCCGGACTGGCCGGTCAGGTTAGAGCGGTTCCTGCTTGAGCACGAGGGCCACCGCTTCCAGTACGGAACCTGGGACTGCGGTCTGTTCGTCGCGGGCGCGATCCGCGCGATGACGGAGACTGATCCCGCCCTGGACGTGCGCGGCCTGTACGCGTCTCGAACCGAGGTTATGGACCTGATGCGCTTGCATACCGGGACAGCGCGGCTGAGCGGGATGGTTGAAAGGATCGCCACGCGGATGGGGATGCCGGAGATTCCGGTTTCGTCGGCGTGTCGCGGCGATGTGTTACTGTTGCGGCGTTCGCGTGGAAATTCACTCGCGCTGATGGCGCTGGATGGTCACAGCGCACTGGTTTTGGGATGGAAAGGCATCCGCAAAATCGCCGAGCCCGCGATCGCCCGCGCCTGGCGAGTGTGACGGCGACGTTTTCTGCTGCTCTGGCGGATACGAATGCTGCTGCCGGAGTGCTGAAGGACATTCCGTAGCTGATGATGTGAGGACAATCGAGCCCTGTGAGGGCGATGTATATGTGCTCATGTGTGAAAGTCCGGACTTGACCTTGCATATCGCCCTGTCCGATGCACTCGCGACTGTCAGATTTGAGGCAAGAGCGCACTTCCGGAAGCCAAACTTCAAACTAGGCCCGATTCGTTCGTGGCCACCAAGGACCCCCAAATCTCAGCAACGCGGGTTTCCGTCAAGTTTGACTGGAGGTTTACAGTCATAAGAATTAGCTTCCGACCCCCGGCCGTCGCTCGCCCAGGGCGCGCCAGCCCGCGCGAAACACGAAAATCAGCGAAAATAACAAAAACCCATGCGCTGGCGCCGAGGACTCGTCGTTGCTGTTCTTTCCGCGGTGCTGCTCATGGTGGCGGATGTCTTCAAAAACATCATTGCCACTATCCTCTACGATCCATCGAAGCACGTTTCGTACACCAATAAATGGGTAGCTCTGGCCCTTGCTTTCTTGGCTGCACTGGTCGTTGGGGCCTCCGCGTACAGGGTGTGGAAGCGCGATAAAACGGACAGAGCCGAGGAACCCGGCCAGCCGCATCTGGAAATGCGTCAGAGGCTCATCAATCGTGTGCTGGAGTTCGCCCAATCCCAATTCGATAGCGGTCTTTATACCAAGGCCCGTAAGGAGTTTCACCTTGCCGAGCGGCCGTTGCGCATCACCACGGTTGAGGATCGCGCTTTGGAAGTCACGATTGAGCATTATTACCGGAGCCTGCAGGTGCCACTGGTCATCTTAGGCGAGCCGGGGACCGGTAAGACTACGCTGCTCTATGAACTCGCCACACTACTTGCGCCTCGCAATGACTACGACCCGATATCGGTTCCGTTTGGCCTCTCGAACTGGGCGCTGAGCGAGGGACCGCTCGAAGAGTGGCTCGCGGCCGAGCTAAAGCGCGACTACGGCGTCAGCCTTTCGCTCGCCAAATCCTGGGTGAAGAACGAAACAGTTTTGCCGTTGCTAGACGGCTTGGACGAAGTGCCCGCGGCAGGACGCGCCGGCTGCGTAGATCGCATAAACGCGTACCGAACGGCACACCCGGAGATCAAGCCTGTGATCACATGCCGCGAAGCGGAGTACGGGGAACTGAAGGGCGGCATCGAGGCTACATCAGCCGTGGTCGTGCGCACGCTTGATCGCCCGGAGGTGAAAACGTTTCTCGAAATGAACGCGCAAAAGTTCGGCGGGCTGCGCAGAGCATTGGATACCGAGCCCGGCCTGTGGGATCTGATGACCACACCCCTAATGCTTTGGATTGGGACGTTTGCCTTCGAAGACGATCACGTTCTACCGGCAAGCACGGAAGTCGACCAGATGAGGGAACATCTATTTACGCGCTACGTGAACCAGATGCTGAGGCGGGAAAGAGGTCAAGATAATTCGCGCCGTGATGAACTGTTTTCTGTACCGGCTGCCAAATTCTGGCTGCATCAGACAGCGGTGTGTATGGGACGCGCTGGGTTGTTCAGCTTTCATCTAGAGGATCTTTCTGTGAATTGGCTGCCGGAGCCACAGGGTCAGGCAGCCAATTGGAGAATGCGTGAAGTCGTCGCGCTGGTCGGCGGGCTGGGTGGCGCGCTGGCCGGTGCGGTGGTCGGCTGCCTGGACGGCGGGCTTGTCCCTGGGCTGGTTGGCGCGGTGGCGGGCGGGCTTTTCTCCGGGCCGGCCTGGCTGGTGGGGGGCGGCGGGCTGGGTTCTCTGGGTCCCGTTGACGCAATCAATTGGTCTGGCGCGGGAGCGATAAGGGGGCTGGCCGGCGGCGGGCTGGTCTTCGCGCTGGGCGGCGCGCTGGCCGGTGGGGTGGTCGGCTGGCTGGCGCGCGGGCTGGTCTTCGGGCTGGGCGGCGCGGTGGCGGGCGGGATGGTCGTCGCACTGGTCCTCCTGCTGTTCGGCGGGCTGTCTGCCTCTTCAGTGCAACAGAGGTCTGTTGTAAACGGGGGGCTTAAACAATCAGCAACCTACGCGGGAAGGATGTGGTTTTGTGGTTTGCTCAGTTTTTCGGTAGCTCTTTTGGTGAGGAGCCAGATCAGTAACCGTCAAATCGATATTCTCGGCGCTGTATTTGTTTTGTTTGCGTCCCTGTGCCCCTATCTGATGGTACTCGGCTTAGTAAAAGGCGGCTGCTTTTGCATCCAGAACCTCACGATGCGCTACCTTCTCGCGCGAAGAAAACATATTCCATGGCGCTATGCGACCTTCCTCTATTTTGCGGTCGAGCGGGTTCTGATGATTCGCCAGGGAGGTTCGTTCCGCTTTATCCATCGCATGCTTCAGGAGCACTTGGCTAAACATCCTCCTGCCGAGCAGCCGCATGCGCGCCCGTGACTTCATTCGCGCTTTCCAGCGTTGCCGTTTCCTTTTCCATGGTGCGCTGGATTCGACCGCGCGACCTTGAAAACGTGTCCGCTGATTCCAGCGGCGCATTCGATGTCCGTGAGGTCAAGTTGAAGCTATTACAGCTTCATGTATCCGGATCACCTGCGCATGGAAGCGTACGAGGGCATCAAGGTCGCATGGCACGCAATCTTCGGTCCGGATACGCCGCGGGTCTGATTCTCGATGGCGTCGCGACCATTGCCACAATACAGACACCTCCGAAGTTTGGGCCTGCTGGCACCTAACACCTAACACCTGAAACCTGCCTTTTCGATGTCCAAGTTCCTCACCGAAGCGATCGGCGCGGCTGAAATCGCGGCGGGCGCGTTCGCCGAAGCCGCAGGCGCAGGGCCGCTCGGCCAGTTCCTGATTTCTGCGGGCATCGGCACGGTCATGTCGGGTATCGGCACGATGCTCTCGCCGGGGCCGATGCAGGGCCTCGCCACCACGGTACGCAACCCGGTTGCGCCCTGGCGTGTGGTGTACGGCCGCGCGCGTGTGGGCGGAACGGTCGTCTACATGCATATGTGGCCGGGTACGGGCGGCGGCAGCGATCAGATGCTCGATCTGGTGATCGTGCTGGCGGCGCATTCCTGCCAGTCGATCGACGCGGTTTTGTTCGACATGCAGCGCGTGCAGATCGATACAACGGCTGCGGCTCCGGGCGCGGCGGCGGGCAGCGGCTCGAGCTTTACGCCCGTTCAGCAGAAAGTTGTGATCGCGAGCATCGCCCGCTCGAACGGCGTGGTGACCGTTCAGCTCAACGCGAACATCCCGTATCTCATCGCCGGCGATCACGTGCAGATCACCGACGTGCCCGGCGACACCACTCTGAATGGTACGTTCCAGGTCGCGGAAATTCTCAGCCAGGTGTTCGGCAATCCGGGCAGCATCACATTCACGTACCTTTCGGGCGGCATCAATTCCAACGTCACGAATGCGGGCCACGTGCATACGCAGTGGGCGGATTACGGCCGCACGGTTTATTTCGAACTCATGCTTGGAAACCAGGGGCTCGGCCACACGTTCGCCGGCATGACCGAGGGCACGCCGCTCGATGGCAACATGGGCGCGTGGGTGTATCCGGAAAGTCCTGAGCCCTTTTCGAGCGATGCTCAACCGAATCCGTGGACTGCGAACTGCTCGCTCCAGGGCAAGACGGCAGTTTTTCTGCGGCTGCATTACTCGAGCAAGTATTACAAGGGCGGGCTGCCGCAGATCAGCTTCCTGATGCACGGGAAGAACGACATCCTGGATGTGCGCACTTCGCCGCCTTCGACCGGCTACACCGAAAACGCAGCACTGTGCATCGCTGATTTTCTCTCGAACCAGACCTGGGGATATAAGGCGCAGTATGGAACCGAGATCCCCACGGCGAACCTGATCGCCGCGGCGAACGTGTGCGATGAGCCGGTCGAGCTCGCCAACAGCGGCAGCCCGCCGCGCACCGAGCCGGCGTATGCGCTGAACGGCACATTCGAAGTCACCATGAAGCGCGGCGAGGTCCTGCGCAACATGCTGACTGCGTGCGGCGGCCGAATTACATATACCGCCGGGCAGTTCATCATCTGGCCGGCGGCGTGGGTCGGATATCAGTTCGCTATCGGCTCGAATCCGGGCGGCGGCGTGGTTTCGCTGCCGGCGTTCTCGCAGATTGCTGCGGGACCGATCCGCTGGCGTCCCACGGTCGCCCATCGCGATTTGTTCAATGGCGTGAAGGGCACGTATATCTCGCAGGCGAACAAGTGGCAGGCGACCGATTTTCCGCCGTATTGCCAGGATTCACTGCACGGCTACAGCGGGCCATCGGGCTACGAGGGCGATGCGAACCTGGCGGCGGACGGCGGCGATCGACTCTGGCTCGATATCCAGCTTCCGTTCACGATTTCGGCTTGCGCCGCGCAGCGTCTGGCGAAGATCGAGCTGCTGCGCCGGCGGCATTTCGGCACGGGCACGCTCGTGCTGAACATGACCGCCTACCAGATGGCGGTTCCCGATCCGATCTACGTGAGTATCCCGTTCCTCGGCTGGAATCAGAAGCAGCTCGAGGTGATCGATGAACGCCTGCGCGTCGAAACCGGAGGCGCCGAAGGCCAGGGGCCGCGCCTGGTGGTGGAACTCGACGTTCAGGAGACCGACGCCAGCATTTATTCCTGGTCGACTTCCGAAGAACTCACGCCGCAGGGGTACACGCAGCCCTTCATTCCGGCGACGTTCCTGCCTACCGAGCTGATTCCGGGTTTCGATACGCCGTATCCGTGGGAGCCCGGTTACATCGGGCCGCTGGTGGGCGATGCCGTGTTCACCGGCCCGGTGGGGGGCTCGCCGCCGGTGAATGAAGGGCGCGGGACGTTTGGAATGCAGGTGATCTACGGCATCGACGCGCAGGGCCACGCCACGGCCAGCATGGAAATCCAGGGCGTGCTGCCGCCGAATCAGCTTTCGAGCATTGATCCGCCGCAGATCACGTGCGCCGTGGGAACCGCGGGGAATCTGCCGCCGGGCATCTACATCGTGGCGGCTTCGGCGCTCGATACCGGCACGCCGCCGAAAAACAGCCCGCTCTCGGTTCCGGTTGCGGTCACGATTCCGGCATCGAGTCCGCCGGCGAATAATGGCTCGATCGAGGTCGCGATGAGCTGGCCTGCGGGCTCGAATGGCGGCGAGATCTACATGGCCGAGGATTACACCGCGCCCGGCTCGAGCGCCTCCGGGTACTACTTCCAGCAGTCGCTGACTTCGGCGCAGACGACCGCCACGATCACCGCATTCGATCAGATCACGCCCGGTGCGCCCGATGCCACCTTCGATCATCTGGCGGTCGCGTGGAAAAAAGTGGTGCACGGCGGCCGCTTCGCCGCGCAGGTGCAGGCAGTCACCGCAAACACGGTCACGCTTGCGCTCAACGGCGTTATAGCGAATCAATACGCCGGCAGCGTGCTGACGCTTTACGGCAAGCAGGATTCCACGCAGGAATTGATTGTCCTGAACATGCCGATCGCCTCGAACACGGCCAGCTCGAGCGGCCTGTTCACGTGCACCATCGGGGCGAATGCAGCGGGTTACACGCTGCCGGATCTCACGAAACTCCTGGTCGTGGGCGACCTGCTCGTAATGCGCATGAATCCGACGTTCACCGCGACCAGCTTCTCCGATCCGCTCGTGGCCAATGCGCTCTATCCGCAGGGTGCGACCGCAGTTGAGGCCGGTCACGTGGCCGTGGTGTTGAGCGGCGAGGACGCGGGCGACGTGCAGACGATCGCGAGCGTTTCGGTGGATGGCAGCGGGCATTACACGATTTTCGAGCTGGCCGCACCCTGGACCATCACGCCCGCTGCCGGCGACATCGTCATTATTTGTGAGGCGGCCTGGGGTCCGGAGTTTCACACGCATCCGTTCTCGGTCCCGAGCCGGGGCGCGGTGAGCGGCGTGGTGGCCTCGCCCGAAATTGCCAATCTCGCCGGCCAGACTTGGCTGTTCATTGTGCGCGCGCAGAACACACAGGATGATAACGGCCTGGATCTCTACGCGCCTATGCGCGAGATCTACGTGTTCGGCGCTCTGGGCACGCGGACCATCTACACCTCGCAGACCATGCTGTCCACCGACAAAACCATCAAGGTGGATGCCAGCGCCGGCGATGTGGTCTTTACGCTGCTGCCCTTTTCCACGCTGCCAAACGAGGACCTGTTCATCCAGAAAATCGATTCCACGAGCAATGTCGTTACCTGGCAGACCGCCGGGGATGCCGGCCAGCAGTACACGATCTCGTTCGAGGGCTTCCTGGCCGTTATCAATGATGTGGCTCCGGACGTGATCGTCGAGACGCCCGCGCCCTCGGTTTACCAGGTGCTGGCCACGATCCGTGCGGCTCCAGTCGGCAGCGCTGTCGAATTGCGCATCAACCAGAATGGCGTTTCCTGGTGCACGCTCACGATTCCGGCCGGAGCCTATCAATCGAACATCGTTTCCGGAGGCACTCTCGGGGCGCTCGTGGCGGTCGATGTTCTGACGTTGGATATCACGGCGGTGGGTTCCTCGAATCCGGGGGCGGATCTGACGGTGTTCATCCAATTCGCGGCCGGCGTGGGTGTGGACACGGTGAACGGCCAGACATCCGGCTTCCTGCTGAGCCAATGGGACGGCATCACGATTCACATCCACGGACAGGGATAGATGGGGCAAGCGCTCGGGTTTTCGACCAGCGGCGCGGGATCGACCGGCAATCCGCTGGTGATCTCCGTTCCCGGCACGCTGGCAATCCAGTCGAATGCCGGCCAGGTGCCGGCATTTTACAACCGGGCGACGGCGCTGCAGGGAGCCACGCTGCAGGTGGGCTCGGCTCCGCTGGGCGCGTCGCTGGTGGTGCAGGTAGCGCTGGTGACTTCGCCGCTGACCGTGCTTTTCACGCTTACGCTGGCTGCCGGCTCGACCGCGGTCTCGGCGACCGGCGCGCAAATTTCCGCCGCAGCTTCGATCCCGGCGAAGACGCCCGTGGTGGTCAACATCACCGCGGTCGGCAGTACCTTTCCGGGGCAGAATTTAACGCTGAATCTCTGGTGAGGAAAAAATGAATCGATCTCTCGACGCACTCCATCCCGATTTCAAAGCGAAAGCCATCGAACTGCTCGCGCGGGCTGCCGAGGCCGGTTATCCGCTGATGATTATTGAGACGCTGCGCACGCCGGAAGAACACGCGGCGAACCTCGCGGCGGGCCGCTCGTGGACGCAGCACTCGAAGCATCTCGACGGCCTGGCGATGGACGTTGCGCCTTATGCGACGTATCAGCTCCACGGCGCGAACAAGCTCGACTGGGACGCGGCCGATCCCGTATGGCAGACGCTCGGCGAAATCGGCGAGAAGCTCGGTCTGCGCTGGGGCGGCCGATGGCAGCAGAAAGACATGGGTCACTTTGAGCTGGAGGAATTCGTCCGCCCATCACCTCTGACGGCCTAAAGAAACAAGACACCCAATTTTGTCTGGACTGCGAAAGCAAGCTCTGTTAAATTATTGAAGATTGTCGGTCGAGTTGTAGTTTGCCACGTGTTACCGGACGCAAACGGTTGGGGGTGTTGTCCTCTAACGGGTCCTGTCAATCGGTATCGCTCTCGGGCTCAAGGAGGCTCCCACATCATGCGCCACTCCCCCTTCGTGATGCTGCGAGCAGTCGCAGCACTTCGCCAAAAACTATCGCTACAAATGAAATCTTCGGTAAAACGGCTGGCAATCACAGCATGCCTAATAGTAACTTTCTCATGGCTGACAGGTGACACGGCCGCACAAATCACTCTTCAGACGTCGATCGGAGAGGCGATAGACGGACTCGGCAAGTTGGCAAAGACACTCGAGGAGTCTGGTCACTCTCTGCTTGACCACGGCAATGTTGTTGCCGGGCAGCAGCAGCTCGTTCTGGCCGGTGTACTTGCTGGGACTATTAGTCAACTAAAAGACGCATATTCATCTTCACTTAGCAAAACAATCGACGGATTGGAGCTTGAACAGAGAAACGCGTTCGAGCGACTTCTAATGGCTGCTGGAACTTTAGGCAGTCTCGAGAATAAGACATCGTCTGACCTTGAGAACCTCGTCACTCAGACGCGGAACTCGGCGCACTCTTTACTCGATCGAATACCTTTGACAAATAAAGACCCCATATACTTTGGAATGCAGACGCGTGATGTGTTGTCGAGCTTTGATCCATCACCCGACGACATAATAGTGCTTGGATATCATTTTGTGGACAGTCACCTGAATTGGCGCAAACCTGAAATTACTGTTGACGATCAGCCGATCGATTCAAAGAACGTCAACCCGGAATTTGATCGCATCAGAGTTAACTTACCGGAAGAGCTGCGAACCAAACTCAAAATGGCCAACGTTCCATGCGACCCGATGAAAATATTCCGGGTAAATGCCCGCATCTTTTATACGAATGGCCTCTTCCACACTTACCACTATGTGGACTTCCAACGTCAAGCTCTACCCGGCAGACGGCTGTATTCATTCCAAGCGCATGTCGAAGGATCTCGCACGGCAAACCAGCTTGTCCCGAACTCTTACTCGAATACATCGAATCAGGTTACTTTTGGTTGCGAGGAGACTGCGAGCGCTTCGGTTTCGTGGGTTGCTCCGAAGGGTGCCGAACAGATAAACGCACAGGCCCAGTGGGTTAACACAGACAATGTTAAATCACACGCACAGAATGCCGTACCTCCTGCGCCAGGTAGTCTTGTCGCGACCGCATCTGGAACGATTACGGGCTACGACAGGGACTGTATTACCATCCTCGGTGCGCGCGTGTGCAACTGTCGTGGTGGTGGCCACGGCGCTCTTCAGATCTACGGCACCTATATGGTGACGCAGAGTGTGACATCGCCATACGTTCTTGACCGAGCGACGGTATCGCGTGAAAAGGCGGATATCACCCTTCCATCGGAGA
>Ga0335078_10002372_pt1 | contig 28569 bp, 23 predicted proteins | sample Lox_Sample_32_FD_206711 | JGI IMG/M metagenome (GOLD analysis project Ga0335078, IMG submission 206711) | Soil microbial communities from Loxahatchee National Wildlife Refuge, Florida, United States - Lox_Sample_3.2 | ecosystem: Environmental > Terrestrial > Soil > Wetlands | place: USA...
ATCGAGAAGCGGAGGTGGTCCCGCAACGGCTTCCCCTCGATGAGCTCCCCGGGATTGTAGTGCTTGAAAGCGAGCGGATTCTCCGATTGCGGGCCCTCGAAGGGGATTGGCGGAACGGCGGGGAAGTGGGTCAGGTTTTTTTTCATAGGCGGCGATACGAAGGTCTTATGGCATAGCGGCGGGGAATCCGAAAACCAGACCGAATTCGTGAGAACAATAGACCAGATCGCGAAAAGCGGCGCTCCGGGGCAAAAAAAGCGCCCCGCCGGGCGGCGGGGCGCGAACGGGCCGGGGGCGATCGTCGCCGGGGCTATTTGGCGAGCTGCGTCTTCAGGAATTCGACGCTGCCGCGGATGGCGTCGTCCTGCTCCATCATGTTCTCCACGGTCTTGCAGGCGTGGATCACGGTGCCGTGGTCGCGGCCGCCGAACGCCTCGCCGATCTCCTGCAGCGAATGCTTGGTCAGCTGGCGGGCGAGATACATCGCGATCTGGCGCGGCATCGCGATGTTGGCAGGGCGGCGTTTGCTCGTCATGTCGCTGTGCCGGATCTGGTAGTGGTCCGCCACGCGCTTCTGGATGGTCTCGAGCGTGAGCTGGTTCTGCGCCTGCTCCATGAGCACGTCCTGGAGCAGCATCTCCACCGTCGGCAGGTCGAGCGGCTTGTTCGTCAGGGCGGAGTAGCTGGCCACCTTGATGAGCGCGCCCTCGAGGCGGCGGATGTTCTTGGAGATGTGTTGGGCGATGAAATTGATCACCGCGGGCGGCACGTCGAACTTCAGGCTGGCCGCCTTCGTGCGGAGAATGGCGACGCGGGTCTCAAGGTCGGGCGACTGGATGTCGGCCACGTAGCCCCACTGGAAGCGCGAGACGAGCCGCGACTCGAGTTTGGCGATCTCGCTCGCTGGCCGGTCGCTGGTGAGCACGACCTGCTTTCCCGACTCGAAGACGTCGTTGAAGGTGTGGAAGAATTCCTCCTGGATGCGCTCCTTGCCGCTCAGGAACTGCACGTCGTCCAGCAGCAGGACGTCGACGTTCCGGTAGCGCTGGCGGAAGCGGGTGAGGCTGTTCTCCTGCAGGGCCTGGATGAACTCGTTGGTGAACTTCTCGGTGGAGAGGTAGGCGACCTTCGCCTCGGCGTTGTTGCGCAGGATGCTGTGCCCGACGGCGTGCATCAGGTGCGTCTTGCCCAGGCCGGTGTCCCCGTAGATGAACAGCGGATTGAAGGCTTGGGCCGGGGCCTGCGCCACCGCCAGGGCGGCGGCATGCGCCAGCTGGTTGTTCGCCCCGACGACGAAGTTCTCGAACGTGTTGCGCGGGTTGAGCAACCCGGCGTACAGCCCCTTGTCCTCGAAGCGCCCCGCGCGCCGCGGCGTGGCCCGGACCCGGGGATGGTGGGGCGCCGCCGTCGCGGCGTCACCGGTGCCGTTGCTCCCGGGCCCGGTGCCGTTTCCGGCCTTCGCCGGAAAGGACGGCTGATACACCTTCAAAGACACATTGATGAGCCGGCCGGCGGTGAGACGCAGTCGCTGGGTGATCAGGTCGAGATAGTTGTCGTGGATCCAGATGGCGGCGAAGTCATTGGGCACGCCGAGCGTCATCGCATCCTCCGTCGTCTCCAGACAGACCACGGGCTCAAACCACATCTGGAAGACGTCCTCCGGGAAGAGTCCCTTGAAGTCGCACTTGACGGTTTCCCAGAGGCTGGGAGGCAGGGTCAGCGAAGGCATGGAGCGGGCGAATGAAATGGATTATTCACACAACCTCAACGGAGATCTTGCCGCGCGTCTGGCAGTGTCGATTTCAGTCGCTCGCTCGGAGGAGAAAGGCGGGTCCGGTCCTCATGGATGGGGGGGTGGAATGAGGAGGTGAAATAAGCTGTTGAAGACCAGAAGGTAGACGGAAGCTCCTCGGGAGCTGGCGGTCAGAGTCGGGCTGCGGACGGCGCAAAGAACAACTGAGGTACCGGGAAATGAAACGGATTCGCGGAGTAACGTGAATCACAAAATGCATTTCAAGAGGAACTTTCCCACAAGTTATTCACACCCTCCCGCGCGCCCGGATCGCGCCGCCCCCGCGCGCCGTAACGGCACGTCCACTACGCGAGAAATCGCGCCGGTGCCGGGCCGGGTGGACCGCCCGCGCCCCGGTAGTGGCGCTGCCGTGACAGAGCGCCGGCGGCGGGTCAGCCGGCGGCGAGGGCCCGCTCCGCGGGAACGGGCGGCTCGAGCCATTTGCCGTGCTCCTTGATCAGGGCGATCAGGCGGTCGTCTGCGTCCGCCTGCGGGAGGTTGTACCGGACGCAGGTCTTGCCGACGTAGAGGTTGATTTTCCCCGGGGCGCCGCCGACGTAGCCGAAATCCGCGTCGGCCATCTCGCCGGGGCCGTTGACGATGCAGCCCATGATGGCGATCTTCACGCCCTTGAGGTGACCGGTTTTTTCCCGGATGCGCTGCGTGGTGGTCTGCAGGTCAAACAGCGTCCGACCGCAGCTCGGGCAGGCGACGAATTCAGTCTTGGAAAAGCGCGCCCCGGCGCCCTGCAGGAGGTTGTAGGCGAGCTTCAGGGCGCGCCTCGCATCCGGTTCCGTCTCGACGCTCACTAGGTCGCCGACGCCGTCGCAGAGCAACCCGCCGGTGAGAAAACTGGCGTCGATCAGGCGGCCGAGGAAGCTGGCGTCGGGGAGCATGGCGCCGGCGGCGGTGTTGCGGATCCAGAGCGGCGCGCGGCAGCCGAGCTGGCCGAGGCGATCCAGGAGGAGCCGGTAGGCCCCGAGGAGATGGCCGGGCGCGGGCAGCCTCGCGCCGCCCAAGGTGAACAACAGCCGGTCGTCGCCGAGTTCCCGGAGCGCGCCGCTCAGGCCGGCAAGGTCCTCCGGCCGCACGTCGACGGCCAGCCAGTGGTGGTGCCGGCGCACGAGGCGGGTGAAGGTCTCGAGCAACGTGGCGTCGCCGGCGCGGAACGGTCGCAGCAGCACGGCGCGGGCGCGGCTGTCGCCGAGGAAGTCCTCCAGATCCGCGGGCGCGATCGCGTCGCCGAGCTCAAGCACCAGGAATTCGACCGGGAGGGAGGTGGTCGCCAGCGTCCGGCGCAGGGCGGCGAGCGCCGCCGGATCAGCGACGGGCACCAGCAGCCCCTCCGCGGGGGCATCCGACAGCGCCGGGGTGGCCAGCTGGGCGGCCGCGGCCGGAAGCATCGCTGGATCCGGCAGGCGCACGATGACGCGCGGTGGATGCTCCGGGCCCACGACGCAGCGATCGGAGAGCCGCAGCTCGGTGGTCTCGCGCCGCGTGAACACGTACGGATCGATCGCGTCGGTCGCCGCCGGACCCGGCTCCTTCGCCTCCGTCCACCGGCTCATGGCCCGGTCGGCGATCGCGCGCGCCACCGGGACCTCGTACACCGAGTCCTCCGTCAGCGAGACGCGGATCGTGTCCCCGAGGCCGTCGAGGAGAAGAGACCCGATGCCGATGGCCCCCTTGATCCGCCCGTCCTCGCCGTCGCCCGCCTCGGTCACGCCCAGGTGGAGCGGATAGGGACGGTGCGCGGCGTCCATTCGTGCGACGAGCAGCCGGTAGGCCTGGATCATGACCTTGGGGTTGCTCGCCTTCATCGACAGGATGAGGTCGTGGAAGCCTTCCGCCTCGGCAATGCGCACGAACTCGAGCGCGCTCTCCACCATGCCCAGCGGCGTGTCGCCATACCGGTTCATGATCCGGTCCGACAGCGAGCCATGGTTGGTGCCGATGCGCAGGGCGCGGCCGAGCTGCCGGCAGCGCCGCACCAGCGGGGTGAAGGCGTCGCGAAGCCGCTCCAGCTCACGCGCGTAATCCGCGTCGGAATACTCGCGGACGGCGAATTTCTTCTTGTCGGCGTAATTGCCGGGATTGACGCGCACCTTCTCCACGTGCTCGACCGCCTCCATCGCCGCCTGGGGCAGGAAATGGATGTCGGCGACGAGGGGGATGTGGCCGAAGCCCGCGGCGGTGAACTGGGTGCGGATGGCACGCAGGCACTGGGCCGCCGGCACGTTGGGCGCCGTGACCCGCACGATTTCGCAGCCGACCTCCGCCAGCGCGATGCACTGCCGCACGGTGGCCGCGACATCCTGGGTGTCGCTGGTGGTCATCGACTGCAGGCGGATTGGGTTCGACCCGCCCACGCCCACGGCGCCGGCCTTGACCTCGATCGTGCGGCGGCGGATCGTCTGGAAACGCGACGCGCAATAGGTCATGGCGGTCCGCGGGGGGGACGTTGCCCGGGCCATTAAGGCGAGGCCGCGCCAGGCGTGGTCTTTAGGGCCGGCGGTGGAGCAGGATCCGGCTGGCTGTCCCGCTGGATCCGGCGCACATCGAAAAAGGTGATGTAGACAAAGAAGGAAAGGATCAGCACCGCAAAGATGCTCTGGGTGGTCATCACGAATTCCGGCGGCAGCGACCGGCCCCGCACGCGCCCGATGGTGGCAAACAGGATGTGGCCGCCGTCCAGCACCGGGATCGGCAGCAAGTTGAGGATCGCGAGATTGACGTTCAGCAGGATGGTGAACCAGAGCACGAGGCGGATGTCGCTCTGCGCGGTGGCGTAGAAGACGCGCACGATGCCCACCGGTCCGCTCAGATTGGAGACGCCCAGGTCGGAACTGGGATTGAGGAGGCCCAGCAGCAGGCGGTAGGTCATGACCACATCGTCCGAGATCTGGCCGAAGGGATTCGGGTACACCAGCTCGTAGCCTGACTTGAACGCGAGCCCGAGGTCGGTGGGATGCTTCACGCCGGGCCGCGGCGGCACGGTCAGGGTGAGCGTGCGGCCATCCCGCAAAATCGTGAGCGGGACCGCGCGGCTGACGTTCTGGCGCAGGTGGTCGGCAAGCACATTCGAGGAAAGGGCCGGGATGCCGTCGACAGCGACGATCTGGTCCTCGGGCTGGAGCCCGGCGCGGGCGGCCGCCGAGTCGGGCTGGATTTCGGCGACGACAAACTCCTCCGCCGGGGCGATGCCGATGTGGCGCATGCGCTCCTCGCCGGAGAGTTGCGGATAAACGGTGAGGTTCAGGAGCCGCCCCGCCCGCTTGACAGTGAACACGACCATGGGACGCCCATCCGGCGCGCGGCCGCTGCTGGCAAAGAGCGTCTGTTGCAGGTCGGGCCAGTTGGCCACGCGGTTGCCGTTGATGGCCCGGATGATGTCGCCGGGTTGGAAGCCCGCCTCGCTGGCCGGACTCGGCACGGTCCGCCCGTCAGGCAGGGTGATCGTCGGCAGGACCAGGCCGATCTTCGTGGTGTTCAGCTCGGTGCTGGTCGGCTGACCCACGAACCACACGATGCAGGCGAGCAGAAAGGCGAACAGGATGTTGAACGCCGCGCCGGCCACCAGCACCAGCATTTTGGTTCCGTAGCCGATCGGCGGCAGCTGCTCCGCGGCCACCTCCGACTCGCCTTCGATGGCGCGCAGTTCGGCCAGCTGGGGGAGCAGCACGTAGCCGCCCAACGGCAGCCACGCGAGGCGATACTCGACGCCGTCCTTGCCGCGCCAGCTGAAGATCTTCGGACCGATGCCGATGGAAAAACGCTCCACGCGCACCCCGCGGCGGCGGGCGGCCAGGTAGTGCCCGAGCTCGTGCACGAAGATCGACCCGCCGAAGAACAGGACGATCAGGAAGACCGACCACGTGTTCGAGGCGATGGACTGGAGCAGGGCGGAGGACACGGATCAGGACTTGAGCTGCGCAACTATGGCCTGGGCGGCGCGGCGGGCGGTGGCATCGGCTTCCATGACAGCATCAAGATCGGCGGGTTCAAAGTTGGCGCTCGACTGCAAACATTTGTCGATGACTTCCGGAATGGCAAGAAACGGCAGCCGACCCGCGAGGAAGGCGGCAACGGCAATCTCGTTCGCGGCGTTGTAAGTCGCTGGCGCGGCGCCACCAGCGGCCATGGCTTCCCGGGCGAGCCGGAGGCAGGGATACCGGGCCTGATCCACCGGGCTGAACTCGAGATTGAGCAACTGGTCCAGATCGAGTCCGGCCTCGGTGCCCGGCGCGCGCTCGGGGTGGAGGAGTGCGTACTGGATCGGAAAAGTCATCGAGGGCGGTGCCAGTTGGGCCAGCATGGTGCCGTCGGCGAACTCCACCAGACAGTGCACGATGCTCTGGGGATGCAGCACGGCCTGGCATTGATCCGGGCGCAGGCCGAACAGCCATTGCGCCTCCATGAGTTCGAGGCCCTTGTTGGCGAGGGTGGCGGAGTCGATGGTGATCTTCGGGCCCATCGCCCAGTTGGGATGCTTGAGCGCTTCCGCCGGGGTCACCTGCGCCAGGGCCGCGGCCGGCAGGTCCCGCAGCGCGCCGCCCGAGGCGGTGAGGACGATCCGGCGCACGGCCGCCCCCGGCCGGCCCTCGAGGCACTGGAAAACGGCGCTATGTTCGCTATCGACCGGCAGCAGCCGCACGCCGCCGGCGCGCGCCGCCGCCATCACGAACTTGCCGGCGAGGACGAGGATCTCCTTGGACGCCAGCGCGAGGTGTTTGCCGGCCGCGAGGGCGGCCAGCGCGGGGCGCAGCCCGGTGGTGCCCACGATCGCGACCAGCACCACGTCGGCCTCCGGGAGCGAGGCGAGTTCGGTCAGGCCGCCCAAGCCCCCGAGCAGCCGGGTGCCGGCGGGAAACGCCGCGGCGTCCGCCCGCGCCTCGGCCAGCGCGCCCGAGTCGAACAGCGCGACGTGCCGGACTGCGAATTGCCGCGCGATTGCCGCCAGCCGCCGGTGGTTGGTGCGCGCGGCGACGCCGACCAGTTCCAGGCGGTCGCGGTGCGCGGCCACGACGCGCAGCGTGTTTTCGCCGATGGAGCCGGTGGCACCGAGCAGGACCAGCCGTTTTTTTGGGGAGGAAGGAGACACGTTCTTGATTCCGGTTGACGCCTTCCGCCGGCGGTAACCGCCCGGCATTCCGGCATGCACCCCCGCCTAAAGCAAGTGAAACACCGCCCAGCCGACGGGCGCGGTGAGAATCAGACTGTCGGTCAAATCAAACACCCCGCCGATGCCCGGAATGACGCCGCCCGTGTCCTTGGCGCCAGCCCGGCGTTTGATGGCCGATTCGACCAGATCGGACATGACGGCCAGTGCCGCCAGCGGAACCGCCAGGCCGGCGGCGAATCCCGGCGTGAAGCGGGCGGGCAGATAGTCGCGGCATCCCCAGGCGAGCGCGGCCCCGGCCGCGACGGCCAGCGCCACGCCGCCGGCCACGCCTTCCCAGGTCTTCTTGGGACTGATGTCCGGCGCCAGCTTGTGGCGGCCGACGGCCAGCCCCGTGAGCAGCGCGCCGGTGTCGCAGAGCTTCGTCACGACGATGAGCCAGAGGCCGAGCACGAGTCCGGTGGCGGCGTGCGGACCGGGGAGCAGCACGATGCGGACGAGGAACTGCAGCATGAACGGCACGTAAACGAGTCCGAAGACCGTCCACACCAGCGTATCAACCCGCGCCGCCGGGCTCCGTTCGCCGAGGATGCGCACCGCGACGACCAGCACGCCCAAGGCCAGGACATCCGCGGCGTCGACGGCTGGGGCGAAATAACGGGGCGCCAGCAAGATCGCGGCGCCGACCACGAGACCGAGGCCGGCAAAGGGGTGCAGGCCCATCTGCCGCAACATCGCGAAATATTCGTGCAGGGTGAGCACGCCCAGCGCGGCGATCAGCCACACCGCTCCGGTGGCGCCCAGAAAACGCAGGCAGAGCAGGACCACGGTCCACAAAACGACGCTGCTGAAGACTCGTTTGGCCACGGGCGGGAAAGGGCGGCGCCGATTACGCGGACTTCGCCGGCGGGACGGCCGCGGCACCCGTCTGGAGTTGTTCACCGGTCAGGCCAAAGCGGCGCTCTCGCCGCTGGTATTCCTCCACCGCCGCCACCAGGTCGGCCTTGGAAAAATCGGGCCACAGTACCGGCGAGAAGATCATTTCGGCATAGGCGCACTGGAGCACCAGAAAATTGCTGATCCGCGTCTCCCCCGACGTGCGGATGAGCAGGTCGGGATCGGGAATATCCGCGGTGTAGAGGTAGCGGCTGAAGGTGGCCCAGGAGGCGTCGTCGGCCCGCTCCCGCCCCGCCCGGACGGCCGCGGCGAACGCGCACGCGGCGTCGGCCACCTCCGTCCGGGCGCCGTAGTTGAGCGCGAGGACGAGGTGCCAGTCGGTGAAGTGCCGCGTGGCCGCGAGCGCGTGTTGCAGCTCCCGGCGGGGTCCGGCCGGCAGCTCCTCGGTGTGCCCGATCGTGTGGAGGCGGATGCGGTTCTTGACCAGCACCTTGGTCTCCCGGCGCAGGAAAAACTCCAGCAGCTTCATGAGCGCGGAGACCTCGTCCGGCGGCCGCTGCCAGTTCTCAGCCGAGAAGGCGTACAGGGTCAGGTACCGGATGCCCAGGTCGCGCGTCGCGTCGATTGCGGTCCGCGCCGCCTCGACGCCCCGCCGGTGGCCCTCGATGCGTGGCAGGCCCCGCTGCTTGGCCCAGCGTCCGTTGCCGTCCATGATGATGGCCACGTGGTTGGGAATGTTGGCGGGGGCCGTCGGCATACGGAAGCTGCGGCCCTTTATGAAGCCGGCCGTTCGTTTGACAAGGGGAATGACCGGACCAAGGTGCCGCATGGCCACACCCCTGACGCCGGCGGAGATTCAGGCGGCGCTCGCCGACCTGCCGGGCTGGAGCCACGCCGGCGACGCGCTGGAAAAGACCTTCACGTTCGGCAGTTTTCGGGAGGCATTTTCGTTCATGACGCGCGTCGCGTTTGAGGCCGAGGCACTGGATCACCACCCCGATTGGTCCAACGTCTATCGCCGCGTCACGGTGCGGCTCAACACGCACGACGCCGGCGACCGGGTCACGGCCCGGGATGTCGAGCTCGCGCGCCGGATCCAGGCGATCTCCTGGGTCGGCTGAGGCGCGAGCGGGCCGGGTTGGAGGTTGGCCCCAAGCCGCACGGCTTTGGCTACGATGGCAGACGGTTCGGCTTCGTAGCCAAACGCGTGAGCATTTGGACGGCGCGGCGGCGTCAGCCGCGGAGGCGCATCAGGAAGTTGAACGTCCGGTCGCCCTGGCCGGGCAGTCCTTCGTGCCCGTAGTCCGGATAAAGCACCATCTGGTGCGGCGCCGTCAGCTTGTTGTAGGCGGCGAACTGGGTGGAGGGCGGGCAGATGGTGTCCATCAGGCCGGTGAACATGAGCACCTCGCCGCGGATCCGCGGCGCCAGATGCTGGAGGTCGATGTAGCCGAGCTTGGTGAACACCGCCGCCTCGCGCTCATGCCGCGGATCGAAGAGCCGGAAGTAGGCGCGCAGCTCGTCGTAGGCGTCCTTCGCCATGTCCATCTGCCACACGCGCTGGTAGTCGCAGAGGAACGGGTAGACGGGCGCCGCGAAACGCACGCCCGGCTCGAGCGCGGCGCAGGCCAGCGTCAGCGCGCCGCCCTGGGAGGCGCCCATCGCGCCGATCCGCGCCGGATCCACCTCGGGCAGGCCCATCACGATCCGCGCGAGCTGCGCCGTGTCGAGGAAGACCTGCCGGAAAAACAGCTTGCGCGGATCGGGGTCGTCGAGGCCGCGGATGATCTGGCCGCGCAGCGTCGTGCCCTTGACGCCGCCGACATCCTCCGACAGGCCGCCCTGGCCGCGGCAGTCCAGCGCCGCGACGCAGAACCCCTCGGCCGCGTAGGCCGTCTTGTCGAGCCAGTCCCCGCTGTTGATGCTGTAGCCGTGGAACTGGAGCACGGCGGGATGCCGGCCCGCGCTCCGCGGGCGGAGGTACTTGGCGTGGATGCGGGCGCCGCCGACGCCGGTGAAGAAGAGGTCGAAGCACTCCGTCTGGCGCGTCTGCAGCTCCGGATTCGGCCGCAGCTCCACGCGCGGGTCGATCGCCCGCATTTCGCGCAGGGCCTCCTCCCAGTAGGCGTCGAAATCGGCCGGCCGCGGATTGATGCCCTGGTAGCGGTGCAGTTCGGCCAGGGGGAGATCGAAGGTCAGTGGCATGCCGGCAGCGAAAACGGAATCGGCGGGGCCGGCAAGCCCGGGCCCGTCCCCGAAAAGCGGTTGCCTCCGCGCGCCGCCGGCGGCGTAGTGCGGGGATGAAAGTCGCGTTCCTCAGCGGCACCAGCATCGTCAACAGCAGCCTGTTCGCGGCCTGGGAGGTGCGGACCATCGAGACGCGCCACGGTCCCGTCACCTACAAGCAGCGCGGGTCGTTCGCGCTCATCAATCGCCACGGCTACGGCTTCCCGGTGCCGCCGCACGCCATCAACCACCGTGCCAACATCCAGGCGCTCGCCGACCTCGGCTACCCGGACGTGGTGTCGCTCAACTCCGTCGGCTCCCTCAAGCCCGAGCTGCCCCCGGGCACCCTGGTCTCCTGCAGCGACTACGTCGGGCTGCAGCAGGGCCCGGCGACCTATTTCGACGCGGAACTGAAGGGCGGCGCGCCCGGCATCGCCAACAACCTCATCCCGCTGCTCCTCGCGAAGCTGGCGCCGGAGTTCACGATCCTCCCGGGCAAGGTCTACGTGCAGATGCGCGGCCCGCGCTTCGAGACCAAGGCGGAGATCCGCATCCTCCGGCAGTGGGGCGACGTCGTCGGCATGACCGCCGCGCATGAGGCCGACCTGTGTGTCGAGGCGGGGCTGCGCTACAACAGCCTCGCCCTGATCGACAATTACGCGAACGGCCTCGAGGGCACCGAGATCGATTTCGCGAAGTTCAAGGACCTCGTGCAGTCCAACCAGGCGAAGGTCAACCGCCTCTTCACCCGGATGCTGGAAATCCTCGCCTGAGGCGGGCGCGGCCGGCGCCGGCCGGTCGCGGCCGCAAAGCGCGCCGCGGGCTTTCCTTCGCGCGGTTCGTGTGTTTTTTTGGACCCTACTCATGAAAACCATCGGCGTCATCGGACTGGGCATCATCGGCGGAACGTGGGCGAAGCATTACGCCGCGGCGGGCGTGCTGGCGGGCTGCTGGAACCGCACGCCGCAGCCGGGCATGCCCCAGTGGAAGGACTCGCCCGAGGCGGTCGCCGCCGCGGCCGACGCGGTGCAGATCGTCGTGGCCGACCCGCCCGCGGTGCAGGGCGTGCTCGACCGCATCCTGCCGCGCCTCGGCCCGGGCCAGGTGGTGATCCAGTCGTCCACCATCGATCCGGCGAGCAGCGACCGCTTCCGCGCCCAGGTGGAGGGGCGCGGCGCGCGCTACCTCGAGGCGCCGTTCACCGGCAGCAAGCCGGCGGCCGAGCAGCGGAAGACGGTCTACTATCTCGGCGGGCCGCCCGACCTCATCGCCGCGGTCGAGCCGCTGCTCAAGCTGGTGTCGGAGCTGCGGGTCGTGATCGCGCCGGAGCCGCGCAAGGCCGCCGCGCTCAAGCTCGCGATGAACCTCAACCTCGCCGTGCTGCTCGAGGGCCTGTGCGAGGCGCTGACCTTCGCGCGCCGGGCGGGCATCAGCGACGACACGTTCTTCGCCGCGCTGGCCGGCAACGCCGGCTACTCGCCCTTCGCCCGGCTGAAGGAGCCGAAGCTGCGTACCGGCGACTTCGCGCCGCAGTTTTCGGTCAAGCACATGCACAAGGACATGCGCCTGGCCTCCGCCACCGCCGGCGCGGGCAAGCTGCCGCTGCTCGAGGCGGTGCGCGAGCGGCTGCGGCTGGCGGAGGAACAGGGCTCGGCCGACGCGGACTTCTCGGTGCTGATGAAGCTGCTCTAGGCCGGCGGCACGGCGCCGGGCAGATCGGTCGCGGGATCCCCGTAGAACTCGTAGTGCTCGACGGCACAGGATTCGAGCAGGGGCTGCTCCTCGGCCGGGATCACCACCCGGCGCCAGTTCGGGCCGGTGAACGCCTCCACGGACGCGATCGAATCCCAGACGGTGATCATGACGAAGTTTCGGTTCGATTCGTCGATCGGCCGGCCGGGATAGAAGGCAATCAGCCCGGGGTGAGTGCGGACCGTTGGCAGCGAGAAATCGCGGGTCTTGGCCTCGAAAAGGGCGGTCAGACCCGGGCGGACGACAGCGCGGAAGACCCGGATGATCATGACGGCGGCGGGCGGAGGTTGGAGCGTGGGGTGCGGCGCCGGAGTCGGCGGTGGGTGAGGAAGCCGGAAGTCTGAGCGGATCAACGGCTGGCGGCAAGCAGCCGGTCGGTCACCTCCAGATTGCGCAGCGTCTCCGCCAGTCCGAACTGCGGGGCCCGGCCGAGGAGCAGGGCGGCGGCGAAGTCCTCGACCTCGAGCCGGTAGCGATCGCTGGCCGCGACGGGAATTTCGCGGCGTTCGCCGCCGGTGATCAGCGTGAGGGCGCCGGCGTTGTCCAGGAACGTGTCGGGGACCTCCAGCACGCCCTGGGTTCCGGTGATCTCGGCCCAGGTCCGCAGATGGGCGTCAAAACCGCAATGCAGCGCGGCGCCGAGTCCGGAGGGGTAGCGCAGGAGCGCCGAGAAACTCAGGTCAATGCCGCCGGGGCGCACGCAGTCCACCACGACCTTGTCGGGACGCGCGCCGCCTGCCGCCTTAGGGTCCGGGCCGTCCGCCACCATCCCGATGAAGTTCACCGGGTAACAGCCGACATCATAGAGCGAGCCGCCGCCGAGCTCCGGCCGGAGCTTGATCGACGCCGGGTTGGCGAGCAGGAAATTGAACGTCGCGCTGACGAACCGGATCTCGCCCAGCGCCCCGCTCCGGAGCACGTCGCGCACCTGGCGGCTGCGGTCGGTGTACCGGTACATGAAGGCCTCCATCAGCGTGACGCCGTGGGCGGCACCGACGGCGACCATGTCGCGGCCCTCCGCGGCGGTGAGGGCGAGCGGCTTCTCGCAGAGTACGTGTTTGCCCTGCTCGGCGGCCCGGATCGTCCATTCGCGGTGGAGGGCGTTGGGCAACGGAATGTAGACGGCATCGACCTCGGGGTCGCGGAGCAGATCCGCGTAGCCGGGGTAGGTGCGGGTCACGCCGAAGCGGGTGCGGGCCGCGTCCAGCTTCGCGGGGTCGCGGGAGGCGAGCGCGTGCAGGGTCGAGTTGCCAGCCCGCTGGAGGGCGGGGATGACCGCCTCGCGGGCGATGCGGGCGCACCCGAGGACACCCCAGCGGATTTTGCGGTTCGGCGCGGTCATGGCGGCTGCGCGGAAGCGAACGCCGGGAACGTCACTGCGTCAACCATCACCGCGGGACGCGGCGCCTTTGCGTTTGCCCCGGCCCGGCGTCCGCCTAGCTTCGGGCCATGACCGATTTCATGACCACGGGGCAGGTGGGCGAGGCCCGCCAGGCCCTGGACCGGCTCAAGGCCAACATGCGGCTCGCGGTCAAGGGCAAGGACGACGTCATCGAGCGCACGCTGGTCTGCTTCGCCGCCGGCGGCCACCTGCTGATCGAGGACCTGCCCGGCTTGGGCAAGACCACGCTGGCCTACTCGCTCGCCCGCTCGATGGACTGCACCTTTTCCCGCATCCAGTTCACCAGCGACCTGCTGCCGAGCGACGTCACCGGCGTCGCCATCTACGACGAGCACGTGAAGGAGTTCGTGTTCAAGCCCGGCCCGATCTTCGCCAACATCGTGCTGGCCGACGAGATCAACCGCGCCACCCCGAAGACGCAGTCGGCCCTGCTCGAGGTGATGGACCGCGGCAAGGTGACGATCGACGGCGAGCCGCACGCCGTGGGCGCGCCGTTCATGGTCCTCGCCACCCAGAACCCGGTGGATTACGAGGGCACCTTCCCGCTGCCGGAGAGCCAGATGGACCGCTTCCTGATGCGCATCCGCATGGGCTATCCGCGTTCCGCGGACGAACTGGAGATCCTGCGCGCCCAGCGGATGAACTACGATTCGATCCAGCTCAATCCCGTCACGGTGCGCACCGAGGTGCTCCGGCTGCAGCAGCTCGTCAGCCAGGTGTTCATCGAGGACAGCGTGCTCGACTTCATCCTCAAGATCGTCGCCGCCACGCGCACCGAGGCGGAGTTCAAGGCCGGCGTCAGCGTGCGCGGCGGGCTCGCGCTCAAGACCGCGGCCCAGGCGCGCGCCCTCCTCACCGGCCGCGACTTCGTCGTGCCGGATGACGTGCTCGAGCTGGTGCAGCCCGTGCTCGGCCACCGCCTCGCGCTGGCGCGGCAGACCTCCGACGCCCTCGAGGAGCGCAACGCCGTCGCGGCCGCGCTCCGCCGGATCGTGGGCGGCACCACGCCGCCGATGTAGCCCATCGGGCGGGAAACGCCAAACTCCAACCGGCCAAACGCCAAAGCAATGCCGACAGCCACGGCGGAATCCGGATTCTTTTGGAGTTTGGCGGCTGGAATCTTGGGGCTTGCGCGAGGGATGACCGATGCAGGCGAGCCGAGAGACGATTGACCCGAGCGCGGACTGGATGGGTCCCGGATTGCGGCCGCCCTGCTCCCGGTTCCGCTGGAGCGACCTGCTCTGGGCGCTCATCTTCCCGGCGCGCAGCCAGCGGATCGCGCCGACCGTCCCCGGCCTGGTGCTGATCGGCCTCGCCCTCGGCATCGGGTCGGCCGCCTACAATTCCGCGAGCAACATCCTCTTCGTCACGCTGTCGCTGCTGCTCGCGTGCCTGATCCTGAGCGGCGTGATGTCCTGGTTCAACCTGCGCGGCGTCTGCTGGCGCCTGCTGCTCAACCCCCCGTGGCGGGCCGGGCAGGAGACGGCGGTCACGCTCGAACTTTGGAACCGCAAGCGGCTCATCCCGACCTACGGCCTGTGGTTCAACCTTGAGGCCCGGCCGGCGCCGGCGGGCCCGCGGCGCCCGGAGTCGACGGTCACGACCACCTCGGGCGAGTTTCGCGCCGCCTGGGCGCGGATGGAGGAGCTGACGCTGCGCACCACCATGCCCTTGCGGGAGCGCCTCGACCCGGACGGGCAGGCGCGGCTGGACTGGCTGCTGACCCCGCCGCGCCGCGGCGTCATGCGCGTCGAGCTGGCGAGCGTGGGCTCGCTCTATCCGTTCGGCTTCCTGCGCAAGCACCACGGCACGCGGCTGCGGCGCGAGGTCGTCGTGTGGCCGGCGCCCGTCGACTACCGGTTCACGCCGGCGGCCGCGGCGCAGCGCGCGACCGAAGGCGAGCGGGTGGCGCGGCCGGGGGCCGGGAACGATTTGCTGGCCCTGCGCCGCTACCAGACGGGCGATTCCCACCGGTTGATCCACTGGAAGGCGAGCGCGCGCCTGCGGCAGCTCCTGGTGCGGCAGTTCGCCGCCGAGAGCGCGGCCGGTTTCGTCCTGTGGGTGGAGACCGGGGGCGGACGCTGGGCGCGCGAGGAGCAGTTCGAGCTGCTGTGCCGGCTGGCGGCCACGCTCGCGGAGGACCTGTTCACCGAGGGCCGCCTGCGCGCCGCGGCGATCGACGCCGGTGAGATCCTCGACATCCGGCGGGTGCGCGACCTCGAGTCGCTGCTCGACCGGCTTGCCGTGCTGGAGTGGAAGGCGCCTGGGCCGCCGCCGGACGCCAATGGGCGGGTCGCGGCCGGTGCCGGCGGCGGCCCGGCGGTGCCGCGCCGCAACCTCATCACCTTCGCCCCGGACGGCGCGCGGGGCGTCGCGGCTTACGTCGATGGAAGAAAAACGGCCACGGCTTAGCCCCGACGAACTGCAGCAGCTGCGCTGGCTGCTCGGCGGCGTGCTCACCCTCCTGTCGGTGTGGACAGTGGTCTACCTTGACATCGACGCCTGGGTGCTGACCGGCCTCGCAACCGCGGGCGTGCTGGCCGTGCTGCTGTGGCCGACGCTCCCGGCGCGGGTGCCGCCGCTCGCCCACAAGCTGGCCTTCCCGTTCATCGTCGTGTTCTTCGTCTGGGACCTGTACACCGCCGGCGAGGCGCTGCCGCCGATGATCCGCCTCGACCTGTTGCTGCTGCTCTATCGCGGCACCAGCTACCGCCAGAAGCGCGACGACCTCCAGATCATCGTGCTGGGCCTGATCCTCATCATGATCGCCGGCGTGCTCACCGTGGCGCTGGAATTCGGCGCGCAGATCCTGGTGTTCACGGCCGTCACGCTGGCGTTCCTGTTCGTCGTGACGCTGTCGGAAGGGGCGCAGCCGGCTCCGGCGGCCGGCCCCGCGGCCGACGGGGTGCCGGCGTGGGCGCGCGTCCGCTGGCGGCGGTTTTTCCGCCGGCTGCGGGAGGTCTCCGACTGGCGCCTGCTCACCCTGAGCAGCCTGCTGTTCGTCGGCGTCGTGGGCGTGTCGGGCCTGCTGTTCCTGGCCATCCCCCGGTTCCAGCTGGAGAACAGCTTCTTCCTCGACCGGTTCATGTCGAAGAAGAGTCGCACCGGGTTTTCCGACACGATCAAGCTGGGCGACGTGGTGGACATCCAGCAGGACGACTCGGTCGCCCTGCGAGTCGACGTCTCCGATTCGGCCCACGTGCCGGCTATGCCGTACTGGCGCATGGTGGTGCTGGACCAGTACCGTGACGGCACTTTCCGCACCTCGCGCGGCCTGCAGAACGAGCTCCTCCTCAGTTCTGCCCTGTCGTCCTTCGTGCCGGGCATGGTCCGGCCGCCCCGGGGTCCGCCAGTCTACTGGACCTTCTATTACGAAGCGGGCATCAGCCGGCATCTGCCCGTGGCCGGAACCTTTTATCAACTGCGCTTCCGCGAGCCCCAGTGGGTGCAGCAGCAGAACAGCCTGCGGATGATTGCGCTGCGCAACGAACCGGTGACGATGACCGCCTACCGCGTCGAGGCGATGCAGACCGACGGCACCATCCCCGATCGGTTTTTCGCCGGCATGTTGCGCGACGCCGAGCGCCATCCCGCGCCGGTGGAGTCCCGGGGCACGCCGGCCGGCAAGCGCGATACGGCGGGCCCGGGCTATCCGCTGACCACCCTGGAGCTGCCCGCCCGGCCGGACGATCAAGCCGACCTGCGGCGGGCGGTCGCGGCGATCACCGGCGGGGCCCGCCTGAGCGCGGCCGAATTCTCCGCGCGGGCCGGGCGGTGGCTCGCCGAGCACCACCATTACTCCCTGCAGGTGAGCCTGCCCCGGACGGGGCGCGACCCCGTGGTCGCCTGGATGGACTCGAACCTGCCGGGGCACTGCGAGCTGTTCACCGCGGCATTCACGCTGCTGGCGCGGACCGCGGGTCTCCCGACTCGCATCGTCACCGGGTTCAAGGGCGGGGACTGGAACGCCTACGAGAACTACTTCATGGTCCGGAACTCCAACGCGCATGCGTGGTGCGAGGTCTACGACGGCAGCACGGCTTGGTTCCGGGTTGATCCGACGGACGGCGCGGCGGCGGTCACCTCGACCCAGGTTGGGCCCACCGGGGCGGCGGCCAACGCCGGACGGCTGGACCGGAGCTGGAGCGCCCGGCTCGATGCCATCCGCATCCTGTGGTATCGGCGCATCGTCAGCTTCGACCAGCGCTCGCAGCTCGCGCTGGTGCAATCGCTCCGGGACACCACGAATGGCATGGGCCTCGCTCTGCGCGAGGCGCTCAACGGGCTGGCGGCGCGGGGGCGCGCCTGGTTCCAGCGCCCGTGGAATCCGCGGCGGTCGCTGGGCTGGCTGGGCGGGTTCCTCGCCGCGGCCGCCATCCTCGGTGGCTGGTGGCGGTGGGGCCGGCCGTGGTGGTGGCGGCTGGAGGGGCGGCGGCATGCCGGCCACGATCCGGTGCGCCGCCAGGCCGGCCGGCTGCTGCGGCGGCTCGGCGGGCGGCCGCTGGCGGGGCCGGAGGGCGCGGCAGTCATCGCCGACTTGGAGCGTCTGCGCTACGGGCCGCGCGCCACCTGGCCGGAGCCGCAGGCGGCGTTTCGCCGCGCCCGGCGCGCGGTGCGGGCGGCGCGCGCCGTTCAGGGTGCCGGCGCGGGGGCGGACGCCGGGGTGAGCTGAGTCTTCTCAAACCACGCCTTGAGCACCGCCGCGGCCACCGGCACCGCTTCCCGGCTGCCATAAAAATCCCCCGGCTTGTCGCCTTCGACGGTCACGGCGATCGCGATGCGCGGATCGTCGATCGGGGCGAAGCACACGAACCACGCCATGTCGATCGTCCCGTCCTTGGTGCTCACTTGGGCGGTGCCGGTCTTGCCGGCGACATCGAGGCCGGGAATCTTCAAGGCGGGGACCTTGGTCAGCAGGCTGGCGGTGCCGTGGGTGGTGGCGCCCTCCATGCCCGAAATCAGCGCCTCGTAGTCCGCCGGCGACAGCCCGAGTGGCGCGGTATGCTGGGCGGGTCGGTCGGGCTCGTGGAGCAGCGTCGGCTTGGTGATGGTCTCGCCGCGTGCGATCGAGGCGACCACACACGCCATCTGCAGGGGCGTGACGCGAATGAATCCCTGACCGATGGCCATGTTGGCGGTGTCGCCCGGATACCACGCCTCACCCAGGGCCTTTTGCTTCCAGGCGGGATCCGGAATCAACATGTTGTCCGTCTCGTACGGCAGTTCGATGCCCGTGGGCCGGTCGAGCTGGAAACGGCGGGCCTCGGCCGCGATCAGCTCGGGGCCGATCTTCAGCCCGTACGTCCAGAAATAGACGTCGCAGCTCTGCGCGATCGCTTCTACGAACCCAATGACGCCGTGGTGTCCGTAGCCACTGTCGCAGCGGAAAATCCGTCCGCCGATCTTGATGCTGCCCTCGCAGTCGGCCGTGGAGGTGTTGCGGTCGATGAGCTGGCTGCGGAGGCCGGCAACGGCCGTGATGAGCTTGAAGGTGGAGCCCGGCGGGTAGAGGCCGCTGATGGCACGGTCGAGCAGCGCCCCACGTGCGATGACGTCCGCCCAGGTATCGTGGCTGATGTGGGGCGAAAACAGATTCAGGTCGTAATCGGGCTTGCTGAGGAGCACGAGGACCTCGCCGGTGCGCGCGTCCAGCGCGACGACCGCCCCCTTGGTGTCGGGGTCCGGGCCCATGGCCGTCTCCGCCGCGAGTTCCAGGTCGATGTCGAGGCTGCAGACGAGATTCTGCCCCTGCTTGGGCATGCGACGATCCCCGTAGATCTCGCCGCGGTAGCCGGCGGGGTCGACCCAGTAGACCGTGCCTCCCGTCTCGCCCTGGAGCAGCGAATCGTACTGCAGCTCGAGCCCGGTGCGGCCGGTGGTGCCCTTGAGGGCGTAGGTTTTGAGGTCCCCGCCCGGCACGTTTTCAACGTCGATTTCGTCGCTGGAGCCGACGTAGCCGAGCGCGTGGGCCGCGGCGGCGCCGTAGGGATAGTAGCGCGTGCTGGAGGTGTACACCTGCAGGGGCGAGGTGACCGGCAGCTGTTCGATGAGGCGCGCGTATTCCGCGGGCTTGAGGTCGTCGAGCAGGATGTACGGCAGGAGCAGCTGCTGCTGGAAGTGGCGGTCGAGCTCGGTGACATCGACCTTGTCGTCGCGGCCGAGAATCTTGTTCACCTGGTCGAGGTAGCGCTGGACCACCTGGGCGCGGGCGATCTGCTCCAGCTGGGCCGGCGTCGGCTGTTCGCCGCGCGTGATGGCTCCGGCCTCGACGCTGGCGCGGTAACGCCGCACGACCTCGATGTACTCGGTGCGGAACTCGCGCCGCAGCTCGTCGAGATAGAGGGTCACGGCGAAGCGCGACCGGTTGCCGACGAGCAGGCGGTGGTGGCGGTCGTAGATGTTGCCGCGCGGCCCGGGCACGAGCACGCGGCGCTGGTTCTGCAGCCGCTCGCGCTCGCCGTAGTCGCCGGAGCGGAAGAGCTGGCGGTAGGCCAGGCCGGCGACGAGCACCAGCACGCTGAGGCCGACCAGCAGGTGGAGGACCAGCAGGCGCGGGCGCTGCGGCTTGTAGGATTCGATGATGCTCACGGCGTCAGGCGCCTCCGCGGCGGGCCCTCCGGCAAGGCTGCATGCTTCGCCCGGGATTTCAAAGCGAACGGCGATGCTCGTCGACGAGGTTCACCCGGCCGAGTTCCAAGGCGCGCTGCTGCAGGGCGAAGAACCACGGCGCGACGGCCGCGACGAACAGCTGGGACCAGACGAGGTCGACCAGCAGCCGCAGCCAGGCGACGCCGGGGGCGGGCTCCCCGCCGAGCGTCAGGACCGAGAGCCCGAGAAAAAGCGCCAGATTGGCGAACAGGGCCGTGACCAGCCCGACGGAGGTTTCCTCGCGGGGGAACCGCGTGCGGAGGTGGAAGATCAGGACGTGGACGACGGCGAACAGCACCAGGTGCACGCCGAAGAACGGCCCGGGCTGCACCGCGTCGATGGCCAGGCCGGTGAGCACGCTGGCCGCCAGCCCATGGCGCAGGCGCAGGTGCAGGGCGGCGAACGTCACCAGCAGGCCGCCCACGAACAGGTACGCCGCGTGCGGCGCGAGAAAGTCGTTGATCTGCGCCACCAGCCACCAGAAACCCAGCATCGTGGCGAAGGGGATGAGGCTGCGGCGGAACATGGGGCGGAGGCCGGGCGGGGCGGGCGCGGTCAGGGCGGACTGACCGGAACGAGCACGGTCACCTCGGTGAGCTCGGAGAGGCGCGGGTCGAGCGCGACCGCGCCGCTCTTGAACAGCCCGTCGGCGGCGGGCTCGAGTTGGGTGACCATCCCGATGGTCAGACCGGAGGGAAACACGCCGCCGAGGCCGGAGGTGACCAGGCGTTTCGGTGCCGTCGCCGACGCGAAGACGTCGAGCGGCACGAACTCCACCACGCCGTGCGCCGGGGCCAGCGGCGGGTTTTCGCCCCCCTGGTAGCTCACCGGCCGCGAGTCGTCCTCGAAGGTCGCGGCGAGGCGCACGCGGGGGCTGGAGATGAGGTCGACGACGGCGGTGTAGGCGTGGACCTCGCGCACCCGGCCCACGACGCCGCCGGCGTAGACCACGGGCGCACCGACGGGGATCCCGTAATTGGCGCCCTTGCGGATCAGGAGCTGCTGCCACCAGCCCGAGAGGTCGCGCTGGGCCACGCGGGCCGCTTCAAAGCGGTAGTGGGAGTCGGAGGGCAGGTTGAGGAGTTTTTCGAGGCGGTCGACCTCGGCTTGCAGCGCCTGCGCCTGCTGCGCCTGGAATTCGTAGCCGGCGTAGACCCGCTGGAGGTCGCGGCCGGCCTCGATCAGGGTGTTGCGCGTGTGGGCCCGCTCGGCCCAGTACTCCTGGAGATCGCGCACATAGGAGGCGGCCGCGGGGATCGGCGCCTGCAGCTCGAAGAAGCTCACCCGCAGGACCGATTTCACCGCCACGGGCAGCAGCAGCCACCCGAGCACCACGATGCCGAGAAGGACGAAGGGCTTGGCCTGATCGAAGCGGTTGGAGGGCACGGACAGCGGGAAACGCTACTCCCCGCGCCGCGCGAATCGATCCGATATTTCGCGCCGGCGGGTCAGTTTTTCGCCTCGCTGGTGAAGTGCGGGAGCAGGAACTTCAGGTCGCTCAGCACCACGCCGGTGCCGTTGGCGACGGCGCTGAGCGGATCGTCGGCGATGGTGACCGGCAGGCCCGTCTTCTCGCTGAGCAGGCGGTCGATGTTGCGGATGAGCGAGCCGCCGCCGGCCATGACGAAGCCGCGGTCGACGAGATCGGCCGAGAGTTCCGGCGGGCAGCGCTCGAGGGCGTTGCGCACCGCGTCGACAATGGCCGCGATCGTGTCCCCGAGGGCCTCGCGGATCTCCTGCGAAGTGATGTGGATGGTCTTCGGCAGACCGGCGACGGAGTCGCGGCCCTTGACCTCCATCGAGAGCTCCTCCTCGAGCGGGTAGACCGAGCCGATGCGGATCTTGATCTCCTCGGCCGTGCGCTCGCCGATGAGCAGGTTGTAGGCCCGCTTCATGTAATTGATGATCGCGTTGTCCAGCTCGTCGCCCGCCACCCGGATCGACTTGGAGAACACGATGCCGGCGAGGGAGATGATGGCGATCTCGGTCGTGCCGCCGCCGATGTCGACGATCATGTTGGCCGCCGGCTCGTCCACCGGCAGCCCGACGCCGATCGCCGCCGCCATCGGCTCCTCGATCGTCAGGACCTCGCGCGCGCCGGCGTGCGTGGCCGACTCCTTGACCGCGCGCTTCTCGACCTCGGTGATGCCGGAGGGGATCGCGATGATCACGCGCGGCGCGATGAGCCGCGACTGGCTGTGCACCTTGCGGATGAAGTAGCGCAGCATCGCCTCGGTGATGTCGAAGTCGGCGATGACGCCGTCCTTCATCGGCCGGATGGCCTGGATGTTGCCGGGCGTGCGCCCGAGCATGCGTTTCGCCTCCTCGCCGACGGCGAGCACCTTGCGCGAAGAAGTCCCGATCGCCACCACCGACGGTTCGCGCAACACGATCCCCTTGTCCTTCACGAACACCAACGTGTTCGCCGTGCCCAGATCGATCCCGATGTCGTTCGAAAAATAACCAAACAAATTGCCGGCCATGTCGTTAGAGGGGAGTAGCGGGTGGGTGCGACCGGAGGAAAACAATCGACGGCGTGAAATATTGTCAAAGGTATTTGCGCCGGCGGCGGGTCGTCGCACCGAGGGAAAATCGGTCCGTCGCGCGGCGGAGGATGAACTTGACCGGGAGGCGTTTCGGGACGTTTTGAGGGGCGAGCCCCGTCGGGCTCCGGCGCATGCAGGGCATCAATTTCATCCAGGACCTGGCGATTGTCGTGCTGGTGGCCGGCGTGGTGGGCTGGATCTGCCAGCGGTTGCGCCTGTCGGTCGTCGTCGGCTACCTGGCGGCCGGCATGCTCGTGGGCCCCTACACGCCGCCGTTCACGCTCGTGTCCGACATCGGCCGCATCGGGACGCTCGCGCAGGTGGGCCTGGTGTTCCTGATGTTCTCCATCGGCATGCGGCTGAGTCTGCGCAAGCTGCGGCGGCTCGGGTTCGCGCTGGTCCTCGCCACCCTGGTCGAGGCCAACCTGGTCTACAACTTTTCGCGGCTCGCCGGCACGGTGCTGGGCTGGAGCCGCGCCGAGGGCCTGTTTCTGGCGGGCATGCTGATGGTCTCGAGCTCGGCGGTCATCAGCAAGGTGCTGCAGGAGACCGGGCTCACCCACGAGAAGACCGGACAGTACGCGATGGGGGTGGTGGTGATCGAGGACATCGTGGCGGTGGTGATGCTGACCCTGCTCAGCTCGTTCGTGCAATTCGGCCACGAGGGCGCGGCGCGGCTGGGCGCGACGGTCGGCCTGCTCGGCGCCTTCGTCGCGCTGGCCGGGATCGCGGGGCTGCTGATTGTGCCGTGGCTGCTGCGCCGGCTCAGCCAGAACGCGGCGGAGGAGCTGCAGACCCTGGTGGTGGCCGGGTTGCTCCTCACCCTGGCGCTGCTCGCGCAGCGCGCCGGCTATTCGCTCGCCCTGGGAGCGTTTCTCCTCGGGGCGATCGTGGCCGAGACGCCGCACCGCACCCAGGTGGATCGCGCGTTCGAGGGCCTGCGGGATGTGTTCAGCGCGGTGTTCTTCGTCGCCATCGGCATGGAGATCGACCCGCGCCAGATGGCGGTCCACGCAGGGCTCATCTTCGGCGTGGCGGCGCTCACCGTCGTGGTGCGCGTGGCGGCGTGCACGGTCGGGTTGCTGGCCGTCGGCTCGGGCACGGAGGAGGCGCTCCGGGTGGGCCTGACGGTCACGCCCATCGGGGAGTTCTCGTTCATCATCGCCCAGCTGGGCGTGTCCGCCGGGGTGGTGCCGGACACGTTCTATCCGCTGGCCGTCGGCGTGTCGCTGCTCACCACGCTCGCGGCGCCGGTGCTCACCCGGCGGTCGGAAGGAATCGGTGCGTGGCTGGCGGCGCGGCAGCCGGGTCCGCTGCGGGCCTGGACCGACTACTACCGCCGCATGCTCGAGCGCCTGCAATGGCGGGCCGGACGCAACCGGCTCTGGCAGCTGAGCCGCCGGCGCTTCGTCCAGATCGGTGTGGAGATCCTGTTTGTCACCGGCCTGCTGGTTTTTTCCGAGCACCTGTTCGCCATGGCGGAGGGTTACCTCGGTCGCGGCTGGTTGTTCCCGTATGCGTTCGAAGTCCTGTTCTGGTCGGCGCTGGTCGTGGTGGTGCTGGCGCCGCTGGTGGCCATCTGGCGCAACCTCTCGGCCCTGGCGCTGCTTTATGCGGAGGTGTCGACCCGCGGGCTCCGGCGCGCCGCCGCCCTGCGGCCGGTGGTCGAGACCGGGCTGAAGGCGGTGGCCGCGGCCGGGATCTTCCTCTGGCTCTCCGCGGTGATGCCCCTGGGCGGCGCCACCCGCTGGCTCCTCGTCGGCATCACGGTCATCGGGGTGGTGGGGCTGGTGGTGTTCTGGCGCAAGCTGATCTACTGGCACAGCGAACTCGAGGTGGAGCTCAATGACGTCCTCCGGGCCGGGGACCCGCGGAGCTCGACGACGGTCGCCCCGTGGCTGCGGCCGCGCGAGGAGTGGAATCTCAACATCGCGGAGTGCGTGTTGCCGGACCAGGCCGACTGCCGGGGGCGGACGATGACGGAGCTGGCGCTGCGATCCCAGTTCGGCTGTTCGGTGGTCGGCATCGAGCGCCAGGGCTTCATGATCGTCAATCCGCCGCCGGAGACCGTCTTGTATCCGCGCGACCGGGTCCTCCTGCTCGGCTCGAGCGTTCAGGTCGCCGCCGCCAAGCGAACGCTCACCGCGGTCTCCGGTGCCGAGCCGGCGGCGGGTCTGGATGAGATGCGCATGGAACCGGTGACCGTGCCGGCCGGCAGCCGTTGCGAGGGCCGCACGCTGGCCGAGCTGGCTCCCACCCGCCACAGCGGCGTGCAGATTGCCGGCATCAATCGCGGGGGCCGCCGCGTGGTGAATCCCGGAGCGGACGAGCGCCTGGGCGCCGGCGACGAAGTGCTCGTCCTCGGCAACCCCGATCAAATCGAGGCCTTCAAGGCGGACGTGGGCGAGGAGCCCGAGCGGGGCGAGCCGCCGCCGGCGGACCGTCCGGCCTAGCTCCGGCCGCGGTCGCTGCGCCGGCGCGGATGTTCGTCCTCGTCGACGTCCTCCTCGCTCTCGTCGCCCTCTTCCTCGTCGTCCCCCTTGCCGGCGGCGCCTTCCTTGCCGGCGGCGCCCTCCTTGCCCTGCTCGTCACCCTCCGCTTCCTCGTCGTCCTCGTCCCACTTCAAGGACTGGTCGTTCTTGAGCTTTTCCTCCTCCGACTCGTCGAGCGCCGGCAGTTCCGCGTCGTCCAGCTCGTCCTCCTTGGCGGCGGGGCGTCCTCCCTCTTCCCCGTCCTCGCTCTCCCAGCCAGCCGGTATGTAGTCGAGGATCTCCGTCACCTCGCCGAACACGTGCACCGCCTTGCCTTCCATGAAATCGACGTTCCGGGCCTCGCGGATCTCATCCTCCACCTCGTCGACGCTCACCTGTTGTTCGAAGTCGAAGAGGTCGTTGAGCATCTTGACCCGGACGCGGGTGATGTGGTCGAGGAAATCGGCGTACGGCCCGTTTTCGTCGTCGAGCAGGTCGGGCAGCGCGAACAGCTTGTCCTCGGAGTCGAACAGCGATTCCTTCACCCGGACGAGGCGCACCCGGCCGCTGCCGAGGTCTTTCTCGATGCGGAACAGAATGAAGGCGGCCTCCATCACGTCCTGATCGAAGCCGTAGTCGCGCATCGGCTCGACCAGGTCGACGATGTGCTGCAGCTGGCGCGGATCGATGATGCTCAGGCCGTCGACGTCCCAGCGCACGGGATCGCTGACCTCCTCGACCCACCAGTTGTGGTCTTCCCCGAGGCGGACGATGCACCACTCGAGCTTGGAGGCGGATTTGGCCATGGGCAGGGACGTCGGCAGGCGTGTGTTTTCGTGCACCAAAAAGCCCGCTCGGGGACGGAGTCAACTCCGCAACGCCAAAAAATCGGCGGTCGTTTCAAAGCCTGGTCCGTCCCGCGGGCTGGGGGATGAAATCGGTGCGCAGGGTGCGGCGGGGCGGGCAAATAACAAGCACAAAAAACCGTCGGCCGGCGGGACCCGGGCGGGCTTGAGTTTTTGCGGGCCGGCCCGCACTTTCGCCGGCATGGGCTGCCTCTACGAACGGCTCGTCCGGCCGGCGTTCTTCCGCCTCGATCCCGAGGTCGCCCACGAGCGCGCGGTGACGGCGCTGGCGTGGCTGGGGGCGGCGGCGCCGCTGCGCCGCGCGCTCGAGGCCTGGACCGGGGCCGGGGCCGCGCGTCGGCGCCCGGTGGAGTGCTGGGGCCTGCGGTTTCCCAACGCCGTCGGGCTGGCGGCGGGCTTCGACAAGAACGGAGTCGCGTGGCGAGGCGCGGCCGCCCTCGGCTTCGGGCATGTGGAGATCGGCACCGTGACGCTGCTGCGCCAGCCGGGCCAGGACCGGCCGCGCGTGTTCCGTTATCCGGCGCATGAGGCGGTGATCAACCGCATGGGCTTCAACAACGAGGGTGCCGAGGCCGTGGCCCGCCGGCTCGCGCGGCAACCGCCGCCCGGCCGCCGGCGGATCCCCCTCGGTATCAACCTCGGCAAGTCGCGGGCCGCGCCGCTCGACCGGGCGGTGCAGGACTACCTCGGCAGCTTCGCCCTGCTCGCCGACCACGCCGATTACCTGGTCCTCAACGTCAGCAGCCCCAACACGCCCGAGCTGCGCCGGCTGCAGGAGGAGCCATGGCTGCGCGAACTCCTGCCGGCGCTGGTGGCGGCCAACCGCGCGCGGCCCGCGGCCGGGCGCCCGCGCCGGCCGCTGCTGTTGAAGATCGCCCCCGACCTCGATTTCCGCGCGATCGACGCCGTGCTCGCCGCGGTCCTCGAATTCGGGCTCGACGGCCTCATCGCGACCAACACGACCCTCGCGCGGCCGGGGCCGTTGGCCGCCGTGCGCGAGAGCGGCGGCCTGAGCGGCCGGCCGCTGCAGGCCCGGTCGACCGAGATCGTCCGCTATGTGGCGCAAGCGACGGGCGGCCGGCTGCCGATCATCGCCTCGGGCGGCGTCATGGATTTCGCCTCGGCCGGCGAGAAGCTGGATGCGGGCGCCACGCTCGTGCAGATCTACACCGGCCTGATCTACCGCGGGCCGTTCTTCGCCCGCGACCTCGCCCGCGGCCTCGCCGCCCGGCAGGACCGGGTGTTCGGATTTTAAATATTGGATTGCGGATTGGGGATGGGTCCGGCGGCGGACGCCCGCGCCAGCACCGACCGGCCTAGATCACGGGCGAAGCGGTTGCTCGGAGGGGAACCACACACCGCGGCCTGCGGCCACCCGTTCGGCCGAGCTCACGGCCGAGGCCCTCTCCAAGAGGGGATTTCTCGCAGGCGGCCCGCCGAAAGCGGCGCGGCGCGCCCAGCGGTCGCGCCCGGCCGGCAACCCTTTCCCAGAGGGGGATTCCGCAGGCGCATTGGTCTGAGTCCGCTCTGGAGAGGGGTGGCGCGAAGCGCCGGGGTGTGTGAATCCGGTATCGGGCGGGACGCCGCCCACCGCCAGCCAGAACCCAGAACCCAGAACCCAGAACCCCAAACTAGATCACCCAGTCCGCGCCGTCCTTGATGTCCAGCATCGTGCCCACCGCCGCCTCTTTCTTTCGCCGCGGGCGCACGACCAGGCTCTCGCCCTTGTTGTAGGCGATGCTGTGCGGTGGAATGGACTGCAGCAGCCAGACGCTGGCACCGACCACGGAGTGCGCGCCGATGCGCGTGTCGCCGCCGAGGATCGTGGCGTGGGCGTAGATCGTCACGTGGTCTTCGACGTCGGGATGGCGCTTCACGCCCTTGATCGGATTGCCCTCGCCGTCGACCTCGAATGACTTCGCGCCGAGGGTGACGCCCTGGTAGATCTTCACGTGGTCGCCGAGCCGCGCGGTCTCGCCGATGACGACGCCGGTGCAGTGGTCGATGAAGAAATGCGCGCCGATCTGCGCGCCGGGGTGGATGTCGGCGCCGGTGCGCTCGTGCGCGTACTCCGTCAGCATGCGCGGCAGCAACGGCACCTCGAGGCGGTACATCACGTGGGCGATGCGCTGGAGCGAGATGACCAGCACGCACGGGTAGGCGAGGATGATCTCCTCCACGCTGCGGGCCGCCGGGTCGCCGTGGTAGGCGGCGGTGACATCGGTCTGCACGATCTGCCGGATTTCCGGCAGGCGGCCGAGGATCTCCATCGCCAGCTCCTTTGCCCGCCGCGCCGGCTGGGCCTCGCGGCCGAAGCGCAGGCTTTTTTCGAGTTCGGTGGTCAGGCGCGTGGCGATCTCCTGGAGCCGGCGCTCGGTCAGGCCGGCGACGCCGCGCTTCGTCACCGGGCTTTGCTCGAAGTAGCCCGGGAACAGCAGGTGCATGAGGTCGGAGGCCAGCCGGTTGACCGACTCCTCCGAGGGCAGATTGTTGCCGTCGAAGTGGTTGATGCCGCCGTGGGCTTCGTACGACGCGAGCAGGGCTTGTTTGACCGATTCGAGGGACATGACCGGAGCGGCCTACCATTCGCGCGAACGGCGGTGGGGTCAAACCGGATCAGGGATGCGGCGTGCGAGCCCGACCGGACGCTCGCAACCGCGACGCCGCAACCCCTCGAGACTTGCTGCCGGCCGGTGTATGACCTAGACAACCGCCGACCCTTTTGGCCATGCCTAGACAAAGTCCGTCCGCGGTGCCTGCGGGCTCGCATCTCGGCCCGACCGCGCGCCGGGATTGGGTCTGGATGGTAGGGGGGATTCTAGCGGCCGCGGCGATCGTGGTCTACGCGCG
>Ga0335078_10002373_pt1 | contig 28568 bp, 24 predicted proteins | sample Lox_Sample_32_FD_206711 | JGI IMG/M metagenome (GOLD analysis project Ga0335078, IMG submission 206711) | Soil microbial communities from Loxahatchee National Wildlife Refuge, Florida, United States - Lox_Sample_3.2 | ecosystem: Environmental > Terrestrial > Soil > Wetlands | place: USA...
CAAACCCTGACTTACGTTTTACAAAAGTAGAGTAAACCAGCAGCAAAGCTGAGTCAGCAGCGATAATTGCGAAACTTAACCAGTTAATGAAGAAAGCCAGAACTAAACCTGTTGCGAAAAGCACGCTTGAAATAGCCACGACCTGCTTCAAGGACAGGGAACCTGAGGGTATGGGTCGTTTAGGCTTTATGACTGCGTCACTTTCTCTGTCGAAGTAGTCGTTTATTGCGAAGCCAGCGGAGGTTATGAAAGCCATAGAAAAGAAAATCAACAAAACCGTTTGGACGCTGAGGTCGACGGGATTTTTTGTGATAGCAAAAGCTGTCAGGAGGGATAATCCACCAGTCATCAGCCAGTATGGAAGACGCAATAGAGCGATTAGTCCTCTGGCTGGGGCTGGAGCAGCCATTAAATTTTCCTGTCAGCGATGACTTCTTTGATGCTGTCCTCAAGGCTCACTTTGGGATTCCAGTTTAACTCTTTCTTAGCCTTGCTGTTATCGAACCATATGGTGGTTACGTCGCCCTGCCAGGAGACACCTGTGGTTGTTACGACTGTTTTGTCCTGAAGGTTAAGGATTTGAAGCATGAGTTTGGCAAGGTCAATTATTTTTATGGTCGTCCCATAACCTAAATTGTAGGTTTTGCCGTTTGTGAACTCTTCAGAGCCCACAGTTATAAGCGCGTCAACCACGTCTGAAACATGCACGAAATCGCGTGACTGCAGGCCTGTGCCGATTATCTCAAGTTTGTTCGGGTTCTTGGCGATTTTGTCTAGAAAGTCATGGATGACACCGTGGCACCTTAGCCCGTATACGTTGGCGAACCTCATGATGGTGACGTCTAATCCGTATTGGTCGCGGTACATTTCGCAGTATTCTTCACCGACAATCTTGGATAACCCGTAACATGAGAAAGGATGAAAACCATAGGTCTCAGGAGTTGGGAACATAGTTGGGTTCCCATAGACTGCGGCGCTGGACGCAAAAACCAGTTTGGCATCGTCTTTACGGGCTTTTTCCAGCACGTGAACTGTTCCTTTAGCGTTAGTTTCAAAATCTATCAGCGGATTCTCCATGGAGTATGGGACAACAACTTGGGCGGCTAGATGATAGATCAAATCGGCTTTTTCTGCGGAAAGCAGCTTTTTGAGGTCGAGGATGTCGCCTTTCACAAGTTTTGCTTTGCCGACATCTTTTACGTTTTCCATTTTACCGCTTGACAAGTTATCGTAAATCGTCAAATCGGAAGTTAAACCGGCAAGGCGCTTGCACAAATGGAACCCGATGAAGCCTGCGCCGCCCGTTACAAGAATCTTTTTCCCTTTAAGTTCTCCCATAACTATCACGACAAAGTCTATATTCCATTTCAATTAGTGTAGGGTATATGTCGCCTGAGAAAGCTATAAAAACTTTTAGGGATTTGCTGGCTTTCCTAACAATAATCCCTGCGGGCGGAAAAGAAGATTTCATATTCACAACGGCGGAGCATGTTTATCTTTTTCCCGTCATCGGCGGTTTAATCGGCGTGTTTGCGGGAGCCTACTTTCTCGGCGCAAACTTTATTGTCCACTTTTTGCTCGGGGCAGTTAACACGCTAATCTCCCTGCCAGTTGATACGCTGTCGAAGCTTGCTGTTGCGGCTATGACAGTGGCGTTCCTACTGGTCATAACTGGACTCCAACATTTTGACGGCTTAATAGACTTAGGAAACGCGTTTGGCTTAAGAAACCTGCACGACCGCAAGATGGTTGCCCACGCTTGGACTGTTACTTATTGGGGGGCATCGCTGGCAATGATTGTCGAGTTTGCTGCATTCGTAGGGTTGTTTTTGATTAACCCGCTCTACGCTTTCGGAGCCATTTTGGCCGCTGAACTTTCAGCGAAACTATCTATGGTCACAATCATCTGGGTAGGCAAACCCACACATAAGGGGTTAGGCTCAATTTTTTTGCAAAAAGCAAAAATCAAGCTTAACATAATCGCTTACGCGCTCTCTATCATCTTTGTATATCCTTTCTTCGCCTTGATAGGTAAACCCTACTTGGGCTTAATCGCAGTCGGGCTGGTTCTGATCAGCATCCCAGTGGCGTTGGCGATGGAGAAGGTCGCAGAAAACATCTTTGGCGGAGTCTCAGGGGACGTAATCGGCGCCACAAATGAGGTTTCACGTGCAGTTACGCTTATTTTGTTTGCTGGTGTGTTGATTCTTCTATGAAAGTTCCTGCTTTGATTATGGCTGGGGGCAAAGGCAAACGTATCGGGTTACCTATAGAGAAGCCGCTTCTGCCTTTTCTAGGCAAGCCATTACTTGACTGGGTCGCAGAAGCAGTGAGTTGTGCAACGAAGGTTTCTGAATTTTATGTTGTGACGAGCTCGAACACTCCCGAAACTGAGAAGCATAGTTTAAGCATGGGATGGAAGGTTCTACGAACGGATGCCAAGGGGTACCATAATGATTTGAAGCAGGCAGCCTTGCAAGCGAACCTTTCAGGTCCCATTTTGACCATTCCAGCGGATTCCCCGGCTGTAACAGGCAAGTTCCTCGACAAAATAGTGGACCAGTTTGAACAGTGTGGGAAAGACTTCTACGCGGTTTTCGTACCCATCCCGGCCCGCGAAAAGCTGGGGCTGTCCGTTGATTCCACAGATGAGTACGAAGGCGAATGGTATGCTGTGTCGGGAGTCAATATCATTGATGGCACTAAAAGTCAGACGGAAGGAAAAATTGAGACAAATGCCTTCATCACAGAAGAAATCGAAGTGCTGCTTAACATTAACACACTAAAAGACTTGGAAACAGCGGAAAAAGTCATGAAAAGCAAACTTTAACGTTTAGGGAAATATTTAACATCCGCACATAACCTACTCTAAACCTGTTGTTGTTTCAGGAGACCCGCTTTGGATGAGTCTGCTTAGCCATGATAGCTTCTGGAATGCAGTAATAACACTGCCTATGACTAAGCGGATGCTGAAGCTGTCGCTAAAAAAATGTCCAGTATGCGGTAGAACAGTTCTTGAAGCAGCATTGGATTCTTACGCGGGAAAAACTGATCAGGACTGCCCAAAATGCAGCGCTCTTTACTCACAGATTATTGGTTTCTGGGTCGAGTTTCTCAGGCGCAGTTTGAACATTAAACGGGAAAAAGTTGAGAAACTTCTCTCTGACCCGTACGCACGTCGCGCGGTTTTAAATTTGACGAAAAGCTTCAGCGTCTTGGGCATCAAAAAACCGATTTCTCTTTGCGCGCCTTTCCTCATTGTCTGGGACTTCACACATAAATGTAACTTGAACTGCAAACACTGCTATTCAAACAGCGGCATCGTCAAAGAGGAAGAGCTCTCAACGGAGCAAGCTAAGGCAGTAGTTGACCAGCTTGCTGATGCTGGAGTGACTGCATTGGCTTTTTCAGGCGGCGAACCCTTAACGCGGAAGGACTTCTTTGAGGTTGCGAAGCATGCGGCAGACCGAGGGCTTTACGTGTCGGTAGCCACAAATGGAACTTTGCTCACTAAGGAGAACGTGGCGAAGCTCAAACAAGCCAAGGTCAACTACCTTGACATAAGCATCGACGGAGCATCAGCCAAAACGCATGATGAGTTTCGCGGTGTGCCAGGCGCATTTGACAAGGCGGTTGCTGGACTGAAAAACTGCGTGGAAGCCGACCTATGTGTTTGTATTGCTTCAACGGCAACAAAAACTAACTTTGAAGAGTTTCCTAAGATTGTTGATTTAGCCGAGGAAGTGGGCGCTGAACGGTTCACTTACTTCAATTTCATCCCCACAGGCAGAGGCAAAGCGCACTACGACCAAGACCTTTCGCCGGAAGAACGTGAAAAACTGATGCGATACCTGCTTGCGCGAATGTCAAAGGGTTGCAAGACTACCATTCTCACTACGGCGCCGCAGCTAGCCCGGGTTGGCTTGCAATGTCAAGGACCAGAGGGCACAGGTGAAGTCACAATGTCCATGGCGCATATGCAAACCGTCAAAGTAACCAAGAAAGCTGTGCCGCTGGCAGATTTCATCGGCGGCTGCGGAGCAGGCAGACTCTACTGTTCTTTATCTCCCCAAGGAGATGTACACCCATGCGTCTTTCTGCCCGTGAACGTCGGTAACCTAAAAAACGAAAAGTTCCAGCAAATCTGGCTTAATGCGTCCCTCTTCAAATCTTTGCGAAACAGAGGCAACATCAAAGGAGCCTGCGGAAAATGCACGTACAAGTACATTTGCGGTGGATGCAGGGCACGTTCAGCGGCTTACCATAACGGCGACATGCTCAACTCAGACCCAGGCTGCGTAATGGGAAAATATGCGGAGGCTACCAAAAACGCCTGAGACGAAAACTGTTAAAATTTTGAGAGCACAGGGCGGCTTGAGCGATATTTTGAAACAAGCTGTTGCAGACTCAGGACTTCGCGAAAAACGCAAGATTTACGTGAAACCCAACATGAGTCATCCTGAGTACGTTCCGGGCGTGGTAACTTGCCCCCAGATGCTGGGTGAACTTGTGGGTTTGCTGCGAGATGGCAACAGCGAAGTCGTCGTTGGAGAATCAAATGGGTTCAATTACCCCTGCAACTCCGCTTTTGAAAAAACCGGAATAAAAGCAGCGGTGAAGAAGGCAGGCGGAACCATCATTAACCTGTCAGAAGACAAAGTCGTAAAAGTTAAGTTTCCTGACAGCGGAACCTCGGTCAAGGAGCTGTTTTTGCCAAAAACTATATTGGAAGCTGACGCTGTGGTCGATTTGCCGTTGATGAAGACGCATGAAATCGCGATGTACAGCGGTGCAATAAAGAACCTGTTCGGCTGCATCCCTAGCAACAGGCGAATCTACCTTCACCCTTACCTCCCAGAAGTCTTCCACCGACTCTACACTGTTTTGAAACCTCAGTTGACCATAATGGACGCGAGAATCGGGATTGAGGGGAACGGACCCACAAAAGGCAAACCTGTCAAAATGGACCTGATGTTGATTAGTAACGACGCCTTAGCCATCGACATCGCAGCCGCGAAAATAATGCAACTAAATTGGGAAGAAACCTACCTGGGTTTCATCGCCAAAAAGACGGGCTTGAAAGAAAACGCAATCACTGTGCAGGGGTTGCAAATTGATGAGGTCTCCCACAAATTTGAACAGCCCAGAATCGATTTGCCGGTTAAAGCCCAAATGAAAATTTATCAACACGAATACTTGACGAAGCTGCTGTTCTGCTCGCTGGATGTGGTTAAGCTTTTCCAGAAAGTTACAATGGCTTGGAGACGCGAACCAGTTCAAATCGCTTAGCGCAGCGCTTCATCATATACTTTGATTGCGTCTTTAACTACTATACGCCAATCAAACCTTTCTAAAATCGTTTTTCGTGCAAACATACCCATTTCCTGAGCAGCAACTGGATGCTCAAGCAGGTACAAGATCTTGTCAGCGAATTGTTCAGGGTGAAATGGCTCAACCATAAAACCGTCTTTGCCATTGTCGATGGTTTCAGGGATTCCACCAACTCTTGTTGTTACAACTGGCAACCCTGTTGAGAGCGCTTCCAGAACAGCGAAGGGATGGTGCTCGTAGAAAGTGCTGAAGGCGAAGACGTCGGCGGCCTGATAGAGCTTGGGCAGTTCTTTGTCGGGTGTGTAGCCTGTGAAGACGATGCTGTCTTTGACGCCTAGGCGCTGGGCATGGGCGATGAGTTTGTACATTTCGTCGCTTTGCCCCTTGCCTGAAACAATGAACTTCGCCCTTGGAAACCGCTTCACTACGGCTGGCACGCTTTCTATCAACGTGAACAAGCCTTTGCGGGCATAGAGCCTACCCACGGACACGATGGCTGGGTCGTCCGGACTGAAGCCGAGTTCCCGTTTGATTCTACGTTTGTCGACGACTGGCTGGAATTTGCTTGTGTCGACGCCATTGTGGATAACCCTGATTTTCCCCGAGGGGATCTTGTAGTAATTTGTCAACTCGCGCTTAGTGAAGTGGCTGACCGCTATTATTCTGCGCGCCCGATGCAGCATACCCTCCTCAAAAAACCTCAAAAACCAGTTAAAGCTCACGAGGAATTTTTCGTTGGCGTTGAGGCGGCTATAAGGTTCGCCGCTGATGGCTTCAGCCTCGCCCTTCCAAGTGGAGTGAACGGTGCATACAAGGGTTCTGCCGAAGCGGGGCGGAACCGCAAAGTTGGGCGTAAGCGGCAGCTGGGGATGAGTAATGTCGATGGCTTCGGTGTCGCGGACACTTTGGAGTTTGCGGTAGCTTGCGCCCGCAAGCATGAACGACTTAATTATCGGCGTCTTTGGAATTTTGAGGAAGGACACATCCAATTGAGAGTTGACTTTAACGTCTTGGGCTTGGTTACCTCCTGTGACCACGTAAATTTTATAGCCTGTCTTGAGCAGTTCGCTGGACAGGTAGTACACGTAGGACCCTGTGCCTCCCGTGAGGGGCCAGTACTCGGGCGAGATGAAGCAGACCTTGGGCGGCATCACCTGTGCCTCCTATTCAGGTACCTTAGGGTAGTTGCCGTTGCGCCGACAAACCAAGCCGCCGCCCGCACGTAATAAAGCACAACCAAACGAAAAGCGGAGCTGTCATGGAATTTCGCCGCGGTACGAGCGGCGCTGTAGACAAAGTAGAGAAGCATGAACGCCAAAATCAAGCCTGAGCCGACCCAAAATAGCCTGACTGCGGGGATGATTCCGACAAGGAAAAAGATGATGGCTCCCAAAAGCAGAATCGGCTGGATGTTCATTCCAAGATCTGTGATTTCGTCGCCCCGCGCTAAGCCGCTGTGTTTGAAGTAAAGCTTAAGCGTGTTTTTGCCGTATTCCCGCTGCTGCCGATAATAAGCCTTCAACGTCGGCCTATTGTAATGGTAGCAGACGGCTGTGGGCTCATAGGCGATCTTGTAGCCTTTGGCACTAACACGGAACCCCAAATCCGTGTCGTACTGGCTTGGCAGATTCTCGTCCCATCCGCCCGCCTCCTCGATGACTGTTTTTTTGAGGAGCAGGTTCATGGTTGCGATGCGTCCCGTGTACTTGCCGATGCGGCTGTAGCGTCGTTTGATTTCGTAGCCGATGCTTCTTGCCCACGGGTTCTCGGGGTTCCATGTTTCGATGCTTCCGCTGACCCCTACCACCTGCGGCTCATTCAAGCGTGGAACCAGTTTTCGAAGCCACTGGGGCTCAACTTTTGCGTCGGAATCAATGAAGCCCAAAATTTCATGCGACGTGACGTTTTTCATGGCATAGTTATAGGCTGCAGGGCAATTCAATCGGATAGAGACAACTTTCACTGGGAACTGCTGTGCCTTCTTAACAGTGGCGTCTTTTGATTCGCCGTCCATCACTATGAGTTCCACGTAGCCCTCGGGGTAATCAAGCGCCAAAATCGATCGGAGACATTCCTCTATGGTCTGCTCGTTGTTGTAGGAGGCAACAATGATTGAAACCTTGGGCAAAGCTGCATCGTCGGCCACGGCTACCTCTCCACGCTTGCCAATATGATCCAGAACAGAATTTTGGAACCATCAAGCAGCGGATCAACCCCTGACCTGCCATAGGTACGCTGCTCAAAACTGATTGGGACCTCGGCGATGCGGAATTTGCGTCGAGCGGTTTTCACGAGCATTTCAGATTCTATCTCGTACTCGCCTGAGTAGAGTTTTTGGCTTTGCAGAACATCCCGCTTCATGGCTCGGTAGCCTGACTGGCTGTCAGTGATGGCGACGCCAGTGAACAGCTCGATAAAGTAGTTGAACATGCGTACGCCAAAAGCGTTTAGTCTACGGGCGGCGACACGCTTATGATTCATGTATCGGCTGCCGATGACGAGGTCTGCTTCGTCGCGGAGGATCGGTGCTAAAACTTCCGATAATTCTTCGGGCATATGGCTGCCGTCGGAGTCGATAGTGACGATGACGTCACCTTGCGCCTTGGCGAAGCCAGCCCGCAAGGCATAGCCTTTGCCAAGATGTTGCTTAAGCGAGTAAAGTTTGACGCCGCGTTTTTCCGCCACGAGAAGCGATTTATCGTAGGAGTGGTCGTCTACAACGATGATTTCCGTCGGCAAACCTGTCCGTTCTACGGCTGCCTTCACGCGGTCAATGATGTTGCCTACTGTTAATTCCTCATTGTACATGGGAATTATGATGGAAAGCAGCATTTCCCCCCGGCTCATCTGATTCTTAGATGCCAATGGAAGACCTTATAAAGTTTGGGTGCTCCAACCTTGTAAGCAGCCAAACGGAAAGTAACTCAAAATGGAAACCCCATTGCAAAGCAAAGTTGACGGTGACAGGAAAGTTTGGTTTTCCATGTGGTTTTTGTCGGCTATCGTGACTTTCGGAGTGGCTTTTTTCCCGATGTTCTACCGTGTGGTGGAGGGCAGGAACAGGCATTTCAGCCGTGAGGCAGACTTGGAAGAGCAGGTTACGGGTTACCTGAAAAGCAAGGGGCGGCAGGCGCCTGCTGCAAGTGCGGTTTTCCCTGAAAGAAATGAGAAGGCTTGGGCTGCAAGTATCATACTGATTATCCCAGCTTTCATCATCACTTACCTATTGTCTAAGGATTTGGCAGTGCATGAACGGAGCCAAGATGCTTTTTTAGCTTCTGCTTTTCCAGAGCGGGTTTTTATGCCACAGACGATACCGATAAAAACTTATGTTTTAATAACGATTGTTACGCTCGGTGTGGGTGGAATTTACTGGCTGTACAAGGTTGTTAACTTGTATAACGCTCACTTTAAGGCTCATGTTCAGTTTGAAAAGGAAATCGCTCGGTTGATGGAGGAAGGGAAAGTTGCAGGGTCAATGTAGGGAACGCAGATTTGTCAGTCACGGAGGAGACATCTGGGGCTTTAGCCGAAAATACAAGGTGCCATTAGAGGAAGTGCTGGAGTTCAGCGGGCCAATCAATTTCCTCGGACCCTCACCTAAAGCTGTTGAAGCCGTGAAGCAGCAGGCGAAACTGATAAAGTTCTATCCTGACCCAAACCCAGTTGAATTCAAAGCGGCAATCGCCAAGTACGTCGGGCACGGCGTCGATGAAGAAAACGTCGTTTTAGGAGACGGCTCGATCGAGCTCATCTACGCCATCACTGAAATTCTGCCCCGAGGATTCAAGGCGCTGATTCCGATTCCATCCTTCAGCGAATACGAGAAGGCAGCGCTACGGGTAGGAAGCGACGTCACGTTCCAACAGTTGCCAGACGGATTCGCCATGGACAACGAAAAAATAAAGCAAGCAATCACCCCCGAAACAAAAATCCTCTCCATATGCAACCCACACAGCCCCTCAGGAAGACTTTACAGTAAAGAGGAAATTCTCGAACTGGTTGATTTCTGCCACAGAAAAGATGTCATCTTCAGCGTCGACGAAAACTACATCGAATTTGCTGACAGAGGCGATGAAACCACTCTGGCGGGCATGGTGAAAGAATACGAGAACTTGTTTGTGATTAGGTCGGTCACAAAGTTTTACGGCATGGCTGGCATTCGCTTGGGCTACGGGTTAGCCTCGCCGAACATGGTTGGGAAACTGGAGAACGTCAGGTTGCCTTGGAGCATCAACAGCCTCGCAAGCTGTGCGACGCTGGCGGCTTTTGGCGACACGGAATTCATCGAGAACACTAAGAGAACTATTGCAAAGGAAAGAGAGGCACTTGCTAAGAGTCTAGGCGAAATCGAAAGCTTACACGTTTATCCGTCAGTGACAAACTTCTTGCTAGTGAAAATCCAGGATCGAAAAACCACTTCCACCAAACTCAAAGAAGCGCTGGCTAAGGAACGCATGCTTATCCGAGACTGCTGCACTTTTGCCGGCATGGACGACAGCTACTTTAGAATCACGGTACGTTCATCTAAAGACAACCAAAAATTGGTACAAGCAATAAAACAAGTACTTGAAAGCAGCAAAAACTAGGTTGAGCAAGCGGTTACAAATTCAATTCCATAAACTTGTTTTGGTTTATGAGACAACTGCACCTTGATTTGTAGTTAAGGTTTTTTCAAAAATTGTCCTGCCTTGCTTTCAAAGCTGATGAAAGATAGTCTGCAACGCTATTCAAGAATTATGAACACACCCCCACCACAAGAAGACACAGGAACATGTTAAAATCCATCAAAAGCAAAAATCGAACGTCACTGAATCGGTTTCCAAAAAACACTTATTAGGTCTCTTTTGTTTATCCATCAGCCAACAGGTCCAAAATAAACCATGGATGTTGAATCTGGATGAAAGTGGTTGTTCACTGGAGCGGCGGGAAAGACTGCTGCACCGCTTTACACAAGATTGTTGAGCAGGGTCATGAAGTAGTGTGCCTTGTTACCTACATTTACATGGAACCCTACGCTTTCCACAGCTTTAAAGTCATCGAGCAACAAGCCAAGGCCTTGAGCATGCCCCATCAATTTGTTAAGATTACTGACAACCGCTATGACGACATCATGGGAACGCTGGATCGCCTCCACAAGGAAGAAGGCGCTAGAGCCATCGTCACAGGCGACATCGACAACGTGCACCACCGCCGTGTCTGGAAAGATGCCTGCCGAAAACTAGGTTACGAACTCATCATGCCGCTCTGGGACCGCCCACTTAACCTAATCCCAGGCAACCGCCACCGCAAACGCATAATGGAACTCGAACAAACTACAGGCATCAAAGCCATCCTTAGCTGCATCGACCAACGGTACTTCACGCCCGAATGGCTGGGAAGATCTATTGACCGCAAATGCATAGAGGACATGCAGCCCCTTGTTGGTCCACCTGGCAAAGGCATAGACGTTTCAGGTGAACCAGGAGAATACCACTCAACCAGCCTTGATGCACCTTTGTTTAAGCAAAGGGTCGAAATCACCAAGTTCACCAAGCAGAGCAAAGTAATTGACTTTGGCGGTTCACCCTTTCGCGAAGGAAACTTCCTCTACATGGACGTTGAAGAAGCAGTTCTAAAACCCAAAGATGCAGCAGGCTCCGCCTAAGTTCTCATGTTCAACTGTTATATGGTAATGTTGATTAAGCAATTGTGCTCCTAAGACAGACTAAGGCTGGAGTTGCATTTGGATGGTTGAAAAAGAAGTTGTCGGCAATCTCAACGTCGTTTGGCTCTGCGGAGGAACAACCGCGGACATCACTCCAGCGCAACCCCTTAAGTTCAACATGAACGACGCCTGCAACAAAATCAAAAAAAGCTGCAAAATCCGCGTGAAGTCCCCGATGGTTCTGATGTTCGACTACGTCAAGCTCGACGTGAGCCTCTTCGATGGGGGACGCATGCTAATTAAGAACGTGCATGACAAAGAAACCCCGCTTAAAGCCTACCGGGACATCCTAAAGGCAATCAACGTGACAATTTAGAAGAAAGCTGCTGATTAAGAAGCGAAATTTTTTATTAAAACGAAATAAAGAAAAGAAAATGTTGGCCTTGATGTTTAGAAGTGGCTTTTTGACGGCGGCTTAGGCGGCACTCGGTTGGGTTGAAGTGCTATTCTGAGGTCTATAATCCTGTAGGTAACGGCTGCTTTCATTGCGGCTAAACCGTAGATAACGCCTTTTTTGAACATGGCCCGTATGTAGCTTGGTCGTTCGTAGAAGCTCGACCACGCTTTTGCACGGAGCTTGCGGAGTTCCTGGATTGTCATCGTTGGTGTTTCGAAGGTTGGTGTGGCGGTGTCGTAGTGGTCAAAGTTCGTGTCTTTTAGCCAACCCTTCTCTTTAACCAAGTAGTACAGGGGTGTGCCGGGGTAGGGTGTGGCTATCGTGTAGGAAGCCATGTAGGTGGGTGCAATCTTCTGGCAGAGCTTTATTGTGGCCCATGCGGATTCTTTGGTTTCGCCTGGGAAGCCGAGGACAACATTGGGGTCGGGTTTCATCCCTGCCTCCACAGTCCACTGGAAGGCTTTGACGGTTTGCTCCAAAGTGATGCCTTTTCGCATTTCGTTGAGAACATTTTGTGCGCCGGATTCGACACCGTACCACATGGATTTGCAACCCGCCTGAGCCATTTTCTGCAGCAGTTCTTTGGTTACCATGTCAACTCTGGTTCCAGCCACCCAGTTGACGTTGAGGTTTCGCTTGATGATTTCGTCGCATAAATCAGCGGTAAATTTTTGGTCTACTGTGAAGGCTGCGTCGACAAAGGAGAACCATGTTGCGCCAAAGGTTTTCTTGCATTCTTCAAGTTCGTCGCAAACATTTTGGACGCTGCGCTTGCGGAATTTTTGCCCATGCATTCGGACTTCTATGCAGAAGTCGCACCAATACGAGCATCCGCGGCTTGCGATGATGTCGAACATTATCTTGCCATACTTTGACGTGGCTTCTAGAGGCCACAGGTGGCGAGCTGGAAAGGGAAGTTCATCAAGGTTCTCTATGTAAGCTCTCTTGGGGTTCCTCACGATCTTACCGTCTTTTTGAGTCGTTGTCCCGATCACATCGTGCCAATCTTTGCCCTCTTCTACGCGTTGAGCAAGTTCGAGCATCGTGTATTCGCCTTCGTTTCTAATGACGGCGTCAAGAGTCGGGAGGTCTTTGAAGGCTTGTTCGTCCTCAAAGGTAACGTGGTGTCCGCCGATGATGGTTATGCAGTTGGGAAGCGCTTCTTTGGTGACCTTGAGGATTTGCAGCGCAGACTTGTAGGTCAGGGTGTTGCAAGTGACTCCGACAATGTCTGGTTTGCGTTTGCCGATTTCTTCCCTGAAACTTTCATAATTTAAATTGTAGGTTAAGCAGTCAACAACATCAATAAGGAATTTGTTCTGCTCCAAAACAGCGGCAACATAGCCTAAACCCAGCGGCGGGAAGGGAGGATGTGGAAAAGATTGACCAGGGTACGGCGGGTTCACAAGAGTAATGTGAGTTTTCATTTTTTTCCCCGAAATCGGTAATATTTTAGTTAAATTAAGTCTCGATGTTAATATAGTTGTCTAGTTTCCCAGAAAAGTCCTCATATTTGCCTGCAAAAGCTAAAAACGAAGAGTCAACACTCAATGTTAAACTAAAAGCGAAGAGCCGAACTGGTTAACGGTGGAAAACCATTGACGCGCTCTTCTTGACTGCGCTACCTAAGCCTTCCTGCTTTGCCACACGCATAAACTTGGAAGTGGCTGATTTCTGGCAACTACGCTGAAACTCTTTTTGAATCTTCTCCAGCATATCGTGGTCGAACTCTTTGGTTTTGACTCTCGCCAAATAGTCATACATTTGGTCGTAGAGACCTTTGCTTATCACTTCATCGTACAGTTGGCTACCGGGGCAAGCTATGTAAATGTTGAATTGACACCAATCCGCCTTCAGCTTTTTGGAAAAGTTGAAGGTTTCGTTCATGTCATCCACCGTTTCGCCTGGAATCCCCAGCATGAAAGAAGTGACTGTCTGTATACCCGCTTGCCTGCAAAGCTCAAAGGCTTTTACAACATCCTTCAAATCAATGCCTTTGTTGAGTTTCTGCTGGATTCTTGGTGAGCCTGACTCGACACCAAAGAACATTGTTTGGCAGCCTGCGGATCTCATTTCGGATAGTAGTTCTTTGCTAATAAGGTCGGCTCGAGTTTCGCAGGTCCATTCCAAATCGACTTTGTTGCTTTTGATTAAGCGGCACAGTTCGCTTGTGCGTCTTTTGTTTATGGTGAAGTTGTCGCCGACGAAGTAAATGCCTTTTGTACCGTAGGTTTCGGTCATGTGCTTCATCTCGTCTATGACGCGTTGAGGCGAGAAAGCTCGGCACGCAGAACCCCAAAGCTCTCTGGTTTCGCAGTAGGCGCATCTGTAGGGGCAACCCCGGTGCACACTCATCGTGTCAACGGGTTTCACAGTTAGGTAGCTAAGTTCACGGTGGTACATGCGCATAGGCAGCAAATGGCGGGCAGGAAAGGGAACTTCATCGAGGTTGTTGATAAATTGGGGCGGGGTTTTGACGGTTTCGCCGTTGATTTTGCATGCGACCCCAGGAATCTGCGCTGCCGCTTTGGAGGTTTCGCCTTTTGCAAGGCAGGAAGCCAGAGAAGCCATTGCCTTTTCGCCTTCGCCGACGACTACGTAGTCTATCTCAGGGTGCTCAAGCAGGGTTTGAGGCATATAGGAGGCATGTGGGCCGCCGACTACGACCTGGGAGTAAGGGGAGACTTCTTTGACAGCTTTTGCCAGCTCGATACAGCGTCCGTATGAGAGGGAGTTGCAGGTTATGCCGACAATTTGAGGCGACCTTTTCTTTATTTCTGATTTGACTTCTTCGATGGGTCTTTCAAGCAGGTAATTGTCGTAGATTTCAACTTGGAAGCCGTCTTTCTCCAAGACCGCAGCCACGTAAGCCAAGCCTAAAGGCGGAAGTCTGCCCGCCATACCCCAAGGCGACTTTTCAGGCGGAGCTGCAGTCATAAGCAAAATCAAATGAGTTTTTTCTCCCGTAAGTTTCCTAACTGAGGATGCTGTTTGCTCTTGCCCGAACTGCTCGTCTTGCGTGGGCGAGTATCAGCCGGGTTGCGCCTAGTCCCCACATTTTTCCTTGTTTGAACATGCTTAAAGCGCTGACAAAGTATGCTGGGCTAAGGTAGAAGCTTTGGAATGCTTGTTCCCGGATTTGTGAGAGTTCCTGCATAGTGAAATTGGGAATCTCAAAGGTCGGCGTTGCAGTGTCGTATTTGTCAAAGTCAGTCACCTTCAGCCTCCCACTAGCTTTCACCTCTTCATATAGCGGTGTCCCCGGGTAAGGCGTCGCAATATAGAAGCCGACGTCGTTGGGATTCAACTCCTTCACGAAGCGAATTGTTTCCCAAACGGTTTCTTTGGTTTCGCCGGGGAAACCCAAAATGACGCCTGCAACCGTCATCAAGCCAGCTTCTTTCGCCCATTTGAAAGCCCGCCTTGTCTGCGTTATCGAGAAGCCCTTTCCCATGCTAGTAAGAAGCGTCTTTGAACCTGACTCTACACCGAACCAAACAGCGATGCAGCCAGCTTCCCGCATCTTAACAAATAATTCTTTGGAAACCATGTCCACCCGGGTTTCACAGTCCCACTTGATTTTGAGTCCTCTGCGCATGATTTCGTCGCATATCTCCATCGTCCGTTCTTGGTTAACTGTGAAGGCGTCATCGTAAAACGTAAATTGGGTCGCATAGTAATTTTTGTGCAGAAACTCTAACTCGTCAACCACGTTTTTTGTGCTTCGCATGCGGTATTTTCTGCCGAACATCCGTACGGTTGTGCAGAAGTTGCACCAGTAAACGCAGCCGCGGCTAGTCATAACTGGGTAAGGTATAGTTCCGTATTTGCGCAAGTTCGCTGTGTGCTGCCAAAGATGCAGCGCGGGAAATGGTAAGCTGTCGAGGTTCTCCAAAGGTGGTCTGTCGGCGTTCCTTTGTACCCCCGATCCATCTCTGCAGGTAGTGCCAATGAGATCGTGGTACGATTGGCCGTTTTCAAGCCGTTGCGCGAGTTCAAGAATGGTGGTCTCCCCTTCACCTCTGACTATAATGTCGATTTCGGGGCATTCTCGAAGGGCGTTTTCGTCCCAAAAGGTGACGTGGGGTCCTCCAACGGCAGTTAGGCAGTTTGGCCAAACCTGCTTAGCTATCTTCACTATACAGAGCGCTGATTTGTATGTGAGAGTGGTACATGTGACTCCAACTATGTCAGGTTGAACCTTGCGGATTTCCTCTTTGAATTGGCTGTGAGTAAGTTTCTGAGCTTGGCAATCAACCACGTTAACATCAAAGTGGTTCTTGTACAACACGGCGCCCAAGTACCCGAGTCCCAGCGGCATGAAAGGTGGATGTTGATGAGAACCAGCAGGGTACGGTGGATTGACAAGAGTTATGCGAGTTTTCATGTTCTCCCCTAAAGCAATAGAGTTTATGCCTTGTGCTTCATTTACTTTATGCAATACCACATATTTTCTGGCCAGACATCCAAAACATCAGAGAAAATGCAGTGCAGGCGTCAAGATCGACGGGATTTTTACTTGGGTGTTTCCTTGGGTTTTAGGTGGCATTCCTTTATATCCATGTAGAGCCAGTTTCGTTTCCAATTTTTGGATTTTTCCTTCTTTTTCTTAGTTTTGAATTTGTCTATGCTCAAAGAATCTTTAAACAGAGGCGCTTCGACCACGGTGCTGTGGTAGCCTTGTCCGTCTTCGCTGGCTACGTCGATGTTTTTTTCGTCGGCTAAGGATTTGAGTTCCTTGACGGATTCTGGGTCAAGTTTTCTTCCCAGCCATTCTTCTCCGAAAAAGTTGGTGTTGATGCAGTTTAAGACCGGTCTTAGGCCTGTGACCACTACATCTTTAAGCACTTCGTATGTGTCGCCCTCGTTAGGCATCAAGAAGGCTAACCCCAACTGTTTGGCCATACTCTCATAGTAGCTTGAGTGTACAATGGCGCAGCCTGCACCAGCTATATCTCCTGTAACGATGCCTTCTATACCCGCCTCTTCCTTGAGTTTGCTTAGGGCGCCAAGAATGTCTTCGTAAGGCTTTTTGATTCTGACAACTTTAAGGGGTGTGCCCAGTGTTTGTGATTGGAGCTGCATCATCTGGAAACTGTGGAATACGTAGGGACGCTGGTATTCGAAGCTGAGCAGACAAGCGACTTGGTGCCCCTGCGCTATGACTTTGTGGTAGGCTAAGCAGCATTCTTTGCCTCCGCTCCAGTGGACGACAACTTTCATACTTTACCCCTCTCCAGTCTGGAAAAGGCACTTGAAAGGGCTATAAACCTTTTCATAAACATAATCTGGGCTTCCACCATAGGCGAAAACAGCAAAAACAAACAATAACATCGGCCCAAGCATTGGTTCAGTTAAAGCTATTAACTCGCAAATAATCAGAGATAGCAAAAGTTCACGGGAGACGCAACGTGCCAAACAAAGAAAAACATTTGATTCTTTTAATGACTACAGCGCCACCAGAAAACAGCGCATGGTACCTAGGCAAGCGGTTGCCTCCAATCGGGTTAATGTACGTTGCAGCAGCACTTGAAAAATCAGGCTTTGACGTGCAAATGCTCGACAACTATCTCATGAAAAAGCCAGTAAGTGAACTCAAACAGTTAGTTACAAGTCTTAACCCGAAAATCGTGGGGATTACATGCGGTTCAGCAACCTACAGACGCTGCATAGAAACTGCAAAAGCAATCAAAGAGGTTCTTCCCGGATGCAAAATTGTTGTGGGAGGATGGCATGCTTCATACGTGCCGGATAGCCTACTTGAAAACCCGGAAATCGACTATGTAGTCATGGGCGAAGGAGAACGGGCGATTACCCAACTTGCTTCTTGCATCGTGAACGACAATGAACCTCAAGCAATGACGCTTGCTGGTGTTGCATGCAGGCGCCAAGGCAAAAACATCAAGAACCCGCCAAAATTCATTGAGAATATGGATGAAATTCCATATCCCGCCAGACATCTGTTACCACTTGAACTCTACGACCGAACAATAGAGTACCTAAACGTTAAACCATCCGACGTTATGAGTATCGCGAGAGGATGCGTCTACAACTGTGGTTTCTGTGAAACCCGTAAGCTGTGGGGTAACATTTGCCGAGCTTTCACTCCCCAAAGGGTTATCGGCGAAATCAAAGACTTGCAGAGCAGATACGGCACAAAAGGAATCTACTTCATCAACGACAACTTCACTCTTAGAAGAAAAGAAACTCTTGAACTATGCAACCTAATGGTAAAGGAAAAACTCGACTTAGAATGGGTATGCGATACCAGGGTCGATTTAGTCGATCAGGAACTATTGGAGGCAATGAATAAAGCAGGATGCAAAACCATTTGGTTTGGAGTCGAATCAGGCTCTCAAAGGATCCTTCAACGAATCGGCAGAAACACAACCCTTGAACAGATTGAAAACGCATTCAAACTCTGCCGCAAAAACGGAATGCAGACAGCTTGCTCTTTTATGCTTGGCGTTCCAGACGAGACACTCAAAGAAATGGAAGCGTCACTTAGGTTCGCCAAAAAACTTGATCCTGACTGGTGCATATTTAACATCTTCATTGCTAACCCAGACAGCCGACTCTACCAAGAAGTCTTAGACTCAAAAAACTACACACAACTCGACGACTTTTTACTCGCCGTAAAAACCAAAGAGTGGGACTACAACTCGTTGCTAGCTGTTCAACGCAGGTTCTTCAGGGACTTTCACCGTTCTCCCAAACAAATCATGAAAAGAATAAGGCGTGAAGGCGTCGTGAACTTTACAAAGCGAAGATTAAATCCCAAAGCACACCAAAACGTTGGAATCGCGTAATCATTTTTTGGCTATCCAACAACTCATTTCAGGGCTGCATAGAAGACGATAAAATACTGCAAGCGGACTGGGAATCCACGTACTTGTTTCGTAGTAGTCTGTACGTTTAGAAAACAGGTAGTTTTCATTTTTAAACACGCGCCCTATGCTATCATGGTCTAGAGCGTGCTCCTTTTTGTGCCAGTAATCAGACAACTCATAATCGATTGAAGGAACTTTCAACCCGGTAATTTGAAAGTACAAACTGTTTAACAGCGGGTTCGAGTGCAAATAGACCCCTTTCACAATGGTTGATAGACCACTTGGTTCATTTTTCCAGTAGAAAGGGGAGGCTTCGTGGTCAAGATACATTACGCCGCCTTTCTTTAGAAAAACAGACAAGCAATGGAGAGCGCCGACGTAGTCGGGCAGATGATGAAGCACCGAGTAGCATGTCACTACATCAAATTTTCCCTCTTCAAAAGACAACTCTTCAATGGGCGAACAAACCACGGTTAACCTGTTGTTTTGCAGGTACACTTTGTATTTTCTTTTGAGGATAATACACATTTCTTGCGATATATCCACCGCTGTTACGGTGTAACCCATCTGCAAAAGCTTGCCGGTTAGGTTACCTGTTCCTGCTCCAACGTCCAAAGCTACTTTGTGGTTGTCCGTTACGAGCTTGTCGATTTCTCGCAGTTTAAAAGCTGTTCTTTTCTGTTCTCGTTTTGAGTAAACTTCTGGGTGAAGCAGTTCATAGTATTGTGCTTCAAGATGGTGGACCGTTATGTTTGCTTGGTGAATTTTTTCCTTAAGCGTCGAGTCTTGAAGCAAGGTGTAATCCCCACTTTAGCGGGTTAGTCTTGCCAATAAACGCTTTTCAACATTTAAAGAATTTGAAAAATGCTGGTTAAATAGTTAAATAAAAAAGAAGGGGGAAGTGTTTTTTCCCTGAGGTTGTTTTATGCGTGCTTTCTCATCATAAGAAGCGCTAACACAGCGCCGATTATGATTATCACGATGATGATTGCGATGCCTACGTATTCGACTGTTGATTCACTTGCTATTCCGGTAAGCGGTGTTGCAGTTGGTGCTTCGGTTGCGTGTGCTCCGGTTGCTATGAAGCTTGTTTCTGCAGATGATGGCCAGTAGCCGTTGGTGCCTGCGAAAGTGGCGAATACTGTGAAGTTGCCCGCGATTGTTGGTGTGTATGATAGGGTGTACATGCCGCTTGCATCAGTTGTTGCTGTTCCGACTGGGTAGTGGTTTCCGTTAGAGTCTAAGACTGCGATTTGCACTTTAACGCCTGTGAAGTCGGTTGGCATAGCCTGTTGCTGATAGACGTAGCTCATCCATGCTGACATGCTTGCGTCAGAAGCGCATGGGACACCGTTTGGAAAGTCGCCTTTCTGCTGTGTGCCCTGTGTGCCGGCTGCAGTATCCATAACTGATCCGCGTATCACTACTGGTACTCCGACTGTTGTAGCAACGTTTGGTGCGTCGACGGTTGTTTGGCTGGGTCCTCTGCCTACGACGTAGACTGAGTTGTCGTAGCCGTTGAACCAAGTGTTGTAGCCATCTGCCATAGCATATGAAATTGTGAAGAATTCGCCTGTGTAGCCTGAAAGACTCCATATTTCTTGTCCGGTGGTGGCGTTAATAGCGACGTTCACTCCGCCCTTGAAAAGCGGTGTTTCGATAGTGTGCTCTGTGGTTACCATGTATACTATGCCGTTGCCGATTGCGTTGATCTGCATCGGGTAGACGCCGAAGGGCGTGTTGAAGCCAGCGAACGAGCTGTTGCTTGAGCCGATTGCGCCATTACCCCAAGTCCACAGTAGGTTTCCAGTAGTCATGTCATAGCAGTAGAGTATTCCTGCGTAGCCTGTGGCGTAGATATTTCCGTAAGCAGCGGCACCGCCGATGATCGGAACTGCTGGGTTGCCATAGTAGTCAAGGTCCGCCATAGCTGCGCTTGGACCCCAAAGTTTCTGACCGGTTGCCATGCTGTAGCCTACCCATTGTCTAGTTTCCTTGTATCCTTCGGTAAAGACTCCTTTACCGCCGTTGGCTGTTAGGTCTGCTGGGCCTGCTGCTACTGAGATGTTGCCTGCTGGTGCTTGAACTGTGTTGGACCAGAGAATCTGGCCTATGCTGCCTGCTGCCATGTTGATGCCGTAGTAGGTGTATGGTGCTTCTGAGAATGGTGGAGCTCCAGCGAAATCGCCTGGTCCTGGGAACGTGCCGGTGTTTACGATCATTTCTTTGTTGTAGAAAGCATCATCTATCGTAGGTACGCTGGTGAGGGTTGGCATCGAAACGTTGAAGTCTAACAAGCTTGGGTCGGCTCCGTTGGATGTTCCAGAGTTAGGCGAAGATCCGGGCTGGAGGTCTGGTACGGTTGAAGGACCTGAGTATGTGTCATCCCAAAGTTTGGATGAGTTCCATTCTTGTAAGTAAACTTGTACTGGGCCTGAAGGAACTGGACCGAATGGAGTCATTGTGGTTGGGCCGTAGTTTACGAAGGATAATGACAGATATTCACCTGATGGACCCATTACGACTGTGCCAGCGGGAACATTGGTTACGTTAAATATCGATATCCCAGTGAAGGCATCGTAGGCGTACCAGTTTCCTGGAAATGCTCCGAATAGACCAGCAGAGACGGTTGAATGAATTAGCACAGGTGGCCATACGCCGTGTTGGTTGGGGTCTTCAGCATCGTAGATGTATGCGAACGATATTGCGCCCATGTTTGGGTTAGTCCAGAGTGTCTGTCCTGTTTGCAGGTTAACGGCTGTAGTTGCTCCATAGGGCTGTGTGACGAATGCCCCTGCGATACCTGACCAGCCGATTGGGGTGTTGTAGATTAGCATTCCATCGACAATTATTGGATTCTCGTATCTTTGGCTGTAGGCTGATCCTTCGAACCATGTATTTCCGGGTAGTGCTGGATAGTTGTTTCCTCCAACGACTCCGCCTGTTTGTATGGGCTTGGTCCACATGATGTGGCTGGTTTGTGATCCGACTGCGTCGCCTGGGAATGACTGTGAATTTGCTGTAAAGGTACCCCAAGCTGCGTAGCCTGGCCATGTTGTGCCAAGCCAATTTGACGAGAGGGTGTACCAATTGGTGTTTTCGCCGTATATTGGTCGAGTCCAGTAAGCTGTTGGTAGTGGCCCGCTTGATATGGCTCCTGCAATGGGTGAAGACTGAACGGTGAGAGTTGTTGAGGCACTGCTTGCCATGTAGGTGTCGCCGAGGAATGCGTCGCCTGGAGCGGCGTCAGAAGCTGTTACTGTCTGTCCCGGGAAGTTGAATGTAACTGTGTAGGTGCCAACTGTGTTTGGAGTGAAGGCATAGTCTTGAGCGGAAGTTGTGTCGAAGATGGTTGCGAAGGTTTGTGTAGTATTCGTGCCGTCGGGTGCTGTAATGGTTAGCTGGTAGCCGTGGAATCTATATGGGGTGTACAAGTATGCGTTTTCATAAAGTTTGTCTAGCCACATGATGACGTAACATTGCTGACCAACACCGATTGGATTAGGTGCGACGTTAACGTAAGCGTATGTTGGAATTTGGAAAGGCGGCGTGTGTGCACTGGCTGTGGGTATAAGCATCATTGAAGCGCTCATTGAAAATATGAACAGTATCGAAATTGCAATAGAAATTGTTTTGTTTTTTCCAATTTGCATTTTTTTTCTTTTCTCCTTAAAATTGGTAGGTTATATTACTGAGAAGTTTGCTTATAAGTTTATTGCTGGGCATTCAAATTAGCGCTTCTTTTGTTATCTAAAAGTTTTCTTTTTAAACATTTCAGTTCTAAAGTTTACACTTAGAAATTGACTGCAAAGCAAAGGTTTCAATTGAAGCAGCTAGATTTGAAGAATCTTAATCACTCAGATTACTATTTATAACCGTTCAGTTAATGCATGATTACGTTTAACTCGTCCGCACAAGATTACTGAATTAGGGTTTGAAAACCAAGCAAGCCCCATTTATCTAATAATTAGTCAAAAAGTTAGCCGAATAGAAAAATATTTTGTTTTCATGCACCATTTGAAACTTGCCTGTTGTTGCTCATTCAGAAAGATGGATCTTCATATTAAAAAGGCAACAGTATTTTAAACATTATGAAGAGAAATTTTATATAAAACGCTCATATGTTTGGCTGTTATGTCTTTCAACATTTAAGGGTTAATGGAGTTTGGCTGCAAAGATAGATGAAATCGATGCGAAAATTATTAAAATCCTACTTTTAGAATCGCGGACAAGCTTCACTGACATAGCTGCTGAATGCAAAATAACCGTGACCGCGGTCAGGATGCGTTACAAGCGTTTATGGAGAGACGGCGTAATTAACGGTGAAAAAATGCTTGTCAATCCCCACTGCCTGGGTTATCCGCATATCGCAGATTTGGGAATCATAACTTCGGTTGAAAACGAGGAAGAAGTCAAAAAATTTCTGGAAAGCAAACCTTACATAGGCGAATTGATAGGACCCTTGGGGCATTACAGTTTTTGGGGAAAAGTCGCCTTACGTGACTTAAACAAACTTCATGACATAATTGAAGATTTAGAGTCAAACAGTAACATCAAGCATGTTAACGCGTTTATCTGGGCAGAAGCCATAAACGTTGAGTTCCCTCAAAACCTGATTATCAACCGGTTAGATCGAGAGAACCCTCAGAAAATCATGGAGCAGCCCCCCTTAACTAACCTAAACCAAGCAGCATGCGCCTTTGACGAAGTTGACAAGAAAATTGCGTTAATTCTCACGCAGAACTCTCGCACCCCTTTCAAAAGCATCGCGGCAGAATTGAAGATTTCAAGCAAAACCGTAATTCAACGATACAAGAAGCTTCGGGAAACCCTGTTGACCCGATCAACCATAACCATCAACCTACATAAGCTCGGGTACAACGCACTCGCTAACGTTTTCATGAAAGTTTCCAACCGCAGCAAAATGCCCGACCTATACTCGCAACTGCTTCAAATTCCCAACGTAATAGTTATCATGCGGCAGATAGGACCCTACGACTTATACTGCGCGATTCCCTTGGAAGATTTCGAGAAACTGTTTGAAGCCAACGAGAAAATTCTGAGAATTGCCGGAGTTGAAACAGCAGAAGTTTACATTACACCAGTTCCGCCTGCTTGGCCACTGAATTTGTTCCCTTCGCTGATTGAAAGCGAATATATGAAGCCGAAGTATTGGCCTGGCAAATAACGAACTCCGTCAAAAGTTTTTTACTTTGCGTTCTTTTCTCGAAATGCGAAATGTTTAAGCATCAAACAGACATTTTTGAGGGGTAAACATTGAAGCTGTGAACCACAAAAATGAAGCCTCATGTTACTCTCGTTAACCCAGCGGCTCCAGCTATGGCTGTGATGCACCTGCCGTTCGCTCTTTTAGGCCTAGGGTATTTGGGCGCGGTTTTGGAGCAAAACCAGTTTCCAGTCGATGTAATTGATTGTCAGGTACTCAACTTATCTTTTGAAGATTTCAGAGCCGAGATATCTAAGCGTCAGCCAGATATCGTTGGGTTCACTTCATCCACATTGACGTACAATACTGCGATGAAGTTAGTGAAGATCGCAAAGGATGCTTGCCCCAAATGCATAACAGTTGCCGGCGGCGCCCACGTTACGTTTTGGGATGACAAGGCGCTTGAAGAATGCCCGCAGCTCGACGTTGTTGTAAGGAAAGAGGGCGAGTACACGTTGTTGGAGCTGGCGCAGAGAGTTGAAGCAGACAAAAGCTTCGATGACGTGATCGGCACAACCTGTAGAAAGGACGGAAAAATAATCAGGAACCCCGATCGACCATACATTGAAGATTTAGATTCGTTACCGTTTCCGGCGCGGCATCTTTGGCCGATGGAGCGTTTTCGTGAATTAGAAGATATACTTTACCTTGCAACGAGTCGAGGATGTGTGTATTGGTGCGAATTCTGCTCAACAGTGAGAATGCACGGCCGCAAATACCGAATGCGAAGCCCAAAAAATGTCGTTGACGAAATCGAACTTCTTCATAAAACTTATGGCATCAGCAAATTCACGTTCTGTGACGACGCTTTCACCGTTGACCAGCCCAGAGCCGAAGAGTTATGCAACGAAATAGTGAAGCGTGGCTTGAAGATCGAGTGGAACTGCGGAACAAGAGTTGACATGCTCACTAAAGACTTGCTTCTGAAAATGAAGAATTCGGGCTGCATAACAGTATGGTTCGGCGTTGAATCAGGCTCCCAGCAAGTCTTGGACGCCATGAAAAAAGGCATCACTCCCGAATTAACCATGAAAGTTCTTGGTTGGCTGAGCGAACTGGGCATGACGCCTATCCCCAACGTTATCTTAGGTTTCCCAGGAGAAACCAAGGAAAGTGCTTGGAAAACCATCAGGTTTGTTGAAAAAATATCTCCTCACGACACCGGCTTCTACAATGTTGCGACGCCATTTCCGGGAACGCCGATGTATGACATGGTGAAGGAGAAAGGCTGGCTTAAAGTGACTGATTTTGACATGTACGACACCTGCCACCCGATCTTTGAAACTCCAACAATGAGTATGAAAGAGCTTGGGAAACTGCGACAAGCCGCATACATGCACTTCTACCTTCGCAGAGGATACTACTTTGACAAAAGAAGAAGATTCAAACTCAATACGGCGCTGGTTGTTGGGTACAATCTTGTTGCGTACCTCAAACTAAAACTTAGGAAATAGAAAACAAAAAAGTCTCAGAGGAAACACAGGGAAAACAATTCTTTTTCCTTCTTGACCGTAATTGATATTAGTTTTTGCCACAATGTTTAGCGTAAACCTTGGTTGGTGTCAAACGTTCCGCTCCTTATAATACTAGTCGCCATCGCCGTCATGATTTTAGCAATCGCATTAGATTTGGCTGTGGGAGACCCTTCTCCGAATTACCCTGACAAGTGGGTCTTCAAGCTTCACCCTACAGTAGTCATGGGCAAATACACCAAGAAAATTGAGCCATACTTCAAGAACCCAGACCCGAAAGTGGAAAAGTTCCTCGGCGCCCTCTTGGCACTGACAGTAATAGCTACCTTCGCGGTCCCAGCCTATTTTGGCTTATGGGCAATCTACACTTACTTAAGCGTCTTCGTCTACGCGTTCGTCGGCATAATACTGGTGAAAATGACCATTTGTATCAAGCTTGAAACTGATTGGGCAAAAGCTGTAGCCAAAGCGATTCAGGCGGATGAGATTGCTGAAGCCAAGAAGTACAGTCACTTCTCGAGGAGAGACTCAACAGATCTCAACGGTCCACAAATGGGAAGCGCAGTAATCGAGTCCATGGCTGAAAACTTGATCGACTTCAAACTCTCGCCTATGATGTCCTTTGCCCTGTTCGGGGTTACAGGCGCAATCGCTTTTAGAGCAATCAACACGCTTGACGGAATGGTTGGTTTCAAAGACAAAGAGCATATTAACACGGGCTGGTTCAGCGCAAACCTTGACACCGTCGTCAACTACATACCAACGAGGCTTACTGCCTTGCTTATGATTGTGGCAGCAGCTATATTGCGGAAAGATGCAGGGAACGCTTGGAAAATTGCCCGCAGAGACCATAAGAAAACGCCAAGCCGAAACCATGGTTGGCCGATGGCTGCGATGGCTGGCGCTTTGCGGATTCAGTTGGAGAAGCCTGGGCAGTACGTTTTGGGGGACAGCCAGGAGCCGTTGACGGGTGAGAAGATTTTGGGTGCCCTGCGGATTAGGGACCTGACGATTGTTCTTTGGGGACTGATTTGCGTTGGGGTCATTGTGGGCGTGCGCTTGTACTTTTTGCCGATTTAGTGCAAAGTTTTAATCAAAGCGCAAATGGTATTATGGCTTGAGAAGTACGAGCATGCGAGTTTGCTTGATTAATCCGCCTCGAATCCAGCCTAAAACATGGGGAAAACCAAACGTGTTCCCACCCATAGTTTTGGCTTCGGTTGCCGCCGTCCTCGAGAAAAAGCATGCTGTATCTATCATCGACGCGCCAACCGAAGGCTGGAGAGACGTCACGGAGCTGGATGAAACCAAGTACCGGGTCGGCTTAAGCGATCAAGTCATCGCTGAACGAATAAAACAATGGAAGCCCGACGTTGTCGTGATGGAGATTCCTTTCTCCGGTTGGTCAACAACCGCTTTCGCGGTTATCCACGCGGTAAAAGCAGTAGATAAAAAAATTGTTACGGTGTTAATGGGTCAGCATCCTTCGGCTCGACCCGAGGCTTGCCTTTCGGATGCGGATATTGATTTTGTTGTTGTTGGTGAACCTGAAAATACGGTTTTCGAGCTCGTTGAAAAGCTAGAGGCAGGTAAACGGGATTTCAGCGGCATAGACGGGTTAGTCTTCTTGGAGAACGGGAAACCGACTTACACGAGACCACGCGCAATCATTGCCGATTTGGATTCGTTGCCGTTTCCCGCTAGGCATCTGCTTCCTATGAATGTTTACAATGAAGCCGTTAAGGAAAACCCGCTGAGGGGTGAGATTAGCAAACCGTGGACTATCATAACGACCAGCAGAGGCTGCCCCTACAGATGCGTTTTCTGCACGAACTTCATCGTTTGGGGTAGAACCTGGCGTGGCAGAAGCCCCAAAAACGTCGTGGACGAGCTTGAATCTGTTGTGAAGACTTACGGGGTAAAGCAGATTGACTTCTACGACGAGAACATGACTTTTGACAAGAAACGCATGGCAGACATCTGCGACCAAATAGTCAAGAGAGGCTTACACATTGAGTGGTTCACACCTAACGGCATTCGGGCAGACACACTTGATGAAACCCTTCTGCGAAAGATGAAGCGAGCGGGCTGCAAGAAAATCCGCGTTGCCCCGGAATCAGGTGTCCAACGAGTCGTCAACGAGGTTATCGGGAAAAGCTTAGATTTGAAGGCTGTCGAGAACGCGGTTATTTTGTGCAAAAAGGTCGGGATCAAAGTAGGCTGCTTTTTCGTCTTAGGATTAATCGGGGAAACCAAAGCTGACATCGAAGAAACCATAAAATTCGCCTACAAACTCAGACGCCTAGGCGCTGACAGCCTCATATTCAGCATAGCTATGCCCATTTACGGCACCGCGCTCTATGAGCAGGCAAAACAAGGCGGCTACCTAAGAGAAGGCTTCTGCGACTACGCACTAGCAGCCACAGAGCCCTTGATTGAAACCCCTGAATTCACAGCACAGGACCTACAGGTTCTCTGCATGAGGGCAAACATGGCAAACCCAACTTTCACAAAAGCAAAAATCTCAAGAGCACTACGTCACCCAAAGAAAACCGCCAAGATACTACTCAAAATGAAATAGCGAAAACAGCAATTGCCTTGATTTTATCATTGCTTTTTTCACAAATATCGGATTTTTAGTTTAATTGAACCTGCAGGTTCAAAAAGTTGGTCTACTTGCAGTTGAATTACGGTTAGATTGGGATTAAAATTGGAAACGCTGCACGAAAACGACTTTTAGTGGATGGAAAAATTGAACCATTTTGATGTTAAAGGGGATCTTGTTTGAACTAAATGCATGTTGTCATCAAGCAACTTCTCGGCGGTCTTCGTTTTGCTTTAGCCACCTGCAGTAAACTGGCATAGCAGGCTTAAAATAGCGTTGTATTTCGCTGTAAATTTTTTCTCGCAGCCTAACGGTTTACCCAAAAAAGTATTCAAATAGGCAAGCAGTAAAGCGCTAAGGGGTAGAGTTCTCGCAAGTTTTATAATCCTCTTCGGGTTCAACTTTAAACATGAGCGTTTCTTCCACCCGATCACTGCTTATTGCCAAGGTTGTTGGGGAGATGCTGTTCTTCTTTGGTTTCCTCGCTTGGCTAGATGGCGCGGTTATACAGGTTACCCACCCTAATTGGCTGCCATTGCCTGTTTCCCATTTCTTGAATGTTAGAACGGACACTTTCACGATCGCTATGTTTTTTGTCAGCGCCCTTGGATTTTTCATTTGGAGAGTTGTCGCTGAACTAACCAAAGCTGAACAAAGCAAACCCCAAATCGACTAGCGGTTTAATGACTGGCTGAAAACTACTTTTCCGTTAATAACGGTCAATTGAACGCTGATGTCCCGAATTTTTTCAACGGCAGATGTGAATGGGTCGTCCGATAAAACAGTCAAATCCGCAACTTTGCCCTCTTCAATTATACCTTTAAGGTTTTCCTCGCCCGAACAGTAGGCTGCATCGACGGTGTACATTCGTAGGGCTTCTTCCAAGGTTAACCGTTGTTCGGGATAGCTGGCTCTTTGCAGTGCTTCTTGAATGCCTAACAGTGGGCTAAGAGGCTCCATTGGACAGTCTGAGCCGCCTGCAACCTTAACGCCTGCATC
>Ga0335078_10002374_pt1 | contig 28565 bp, 16 predicted proteins | sample Lox_Sample_32_FD_206711 | JGI IMG/M metagenome (GOLD analysis project Ga0335078, IMG submission 206711) | Soil microbial communities from Loxahatchee National Wildlife Refuge, Florida, United States - Lox_Sample_3.2 | ecosystem: Environmental > Terrestrial > Soil > Wetlands | place: USA...
AATCGGGACACGCGTTCCGGGTCCCGGGAACTGCTGAACCACAATCTGGCGCGAGGGCAAATTAATGTAAGCGACCCATTTACCATCGGGAGAAAACTGCGGTTCGGCGCCGGCCGCTGCAAACTGTGTGGAATTGTGATCGCGCACCGAGTAGACAGCCAGACTCGGGAAGGCGCTCCCTGTTCCAATGCTCATGTAAATCAAATGCCCATCCCGCGACCAGTCACAAGGGATAACATTGGCTCCGCTAACCAACCGCAGAGGCGTGACAGTTCCGTCAACGGTGGATTCTTCGATGTTCAGGTGAGCGTCTCGAAATGCAATCGCCTTACCGTCGGGAGACCACACCGGATTGCTTTCGTGCCCACCTTCCGTCACTCGAGAACTGATTCCGCGTTTAAGGTCGTAGAGCCGAATGAAGTGCTTGCCGTTGTGTTCGTCATCGGCATAAACAGCAATCGTTTGACCATCGGGTGAAAACTGCGGGCCCTCATAACCCGTTTCGGGAAATTGCCCAAGTTCCTTCCCTGCCGGATCGTACCAGACAAGCCGCGACGGTGAGTCGGCCGCTGACTGGAAGATCAGCTTCCCCTCCTGTGAAACGGAAAAACCAGATTGCCAAAAATCAAAGAACTTATCGACCTCAGGTTGCGTTAGCGGAATAGCCGGCCCGGTAGTGCGGAGCGCGGCAGTGTCGAAGGGCTGCGCCACGATGGTTCGGTCGCGCACATAGAGTAAGTGGGATGCCGCGAACAGCACATTGCCATCCGTTTCAGGGGAAATTAGCTTGGGTGGCTGGTTGTCCAGAGACCCCACGTACAGGCCATCATGCCGTGCATTGGCGGGCCCACTCCAATTGACGACATAGAGAAAATGCTTACCGTCGGGAAGGAAGAGTGGCCAATGTTGGGATTCACCACTGCCGGCTGGAATTTTGGTCACCGCTTCGGGAATTCCGCCACTGGCTGCAACCCGATAAATAGGGCCTGCGATGGCCGGAGCAAATACTATTACGCCGTCCTGATTCCAGGTTCCTCCGAACACCCCGGCGGAATCACAAATCGTCTGTACGGCAGAATTGACAAGATCCACAGCTTTGAGGTGTCCATCCGCGAAGAACCCGATATGAAGGCTGTCGGGTGACCAGAAAGGACGAATCGCGCCGTCCGTGCCGGTAAGTTCTTGTGCGTTCGAGGAAGACAGCCCGCGCACCCAAAGAGTAGTCTTGCCGTCCGGGCCGATTGCCACGAAGGCCAAGCGGTCGCCGTCAGGGGCAATGGCAAAGTTGTAAGGCAAGAATGACGATCCGGCAGGAGGCAAGAGTGAAGAGCGCACTAAAGTTGTGGGTCGTGGTGAGCGTGCGAGAAAAGCAAAACCCAGTGCCAAACACGAGAGACTCAATGCGGCTATAAGTGCCCATGGCAACCACCGTACAATTTTTCGTGCGCGGGTTGGTTGAGACCACCCGACTGCGATGGAATCATCTTGCACGATCCATCGCAAGGCGAGGCCCACGTCGTGTGCAGTTTGACAACGCTTCTCCCGATCCTTTGCCAGGCACGCAGCGATAAGATGGTCGAGTGTTGCCGGAGTTGCCGGTTTGAGAGAACGGATAGGCGTGGGATGCTTCTCGAGTATCGCCGAAATCACACTCAGTGGCGTTTGGCCGGGGAATGCACGCTTGCCGGTGACCATCTCGTACAAAATCGCTCCTAGTGAAAAGACGTCGCTTCGCCCATCGACCCCGTGTCCTTCCACTTGCTCAGGGGCCATGTAGTAAACCGTTCCAACGACGCAGCCCTCTGCTGTAAGTGGATGATGGGCAGAGCTCAGCGTCTGGGTCAGCCCGGACATGGGAGAATTCATCGGTTTGGCCAATCCGAAATCCATCAACTTCGTACCGGCAGGCGTGAGCATAATATTGCCCGGCTTCAAGTCTCGATGAACTAAGCCGCCGTGATGTGCGATCTCCAATGCTTCGCAGATCTCAACCGCAATTCTGAGGACTTGATCGAGCGGCAACGCTCCTTTGAGAAGCCGGTCAGCCAGGGTCTGGCCGTCCAAATACTCCATGATCAGATAGCTCAGGCCGTTCTGCTCGCCCACATCGTAAAGATGGCAGATATTGGGATGATTAAGCGAAGATATCGTCCGCGCCTCGCGCTCAAAGCGCTCTTTGGCGGATGGGTCGGCCAGCCCACGATCATTTAGGACCTTAATCGCTATTGTGCGATCCAGCCGCGAATCGCGGGCACGGTATACTTCGCCCATTCCGCCCGCGCCAACAAACGCAAGGATCTGATATGGGCCGAGTTTCGTACCGGGGGCCAACCTCATTTGGCAGCGATTATAGCCGACAATGTAATGGGCGGATGACGGGCAAACCGGAAGGTATGCAAGGGAGCAAATCGCCTGTAGCCGATTTATGAGATAGCTTCTAGGCTTCTTGCCTTAGAATCCGCGTATGCGTTCTCTCACGCGGCCGGACCCGATCGCCGAACTCCTTCAGCGTGCAAAGACCATCGCTGTCGTTGGACTTTCAAACAGTCCTTTGCGGCCCAGCCACGGCGTTTCAGCCTATATGCAGGCCCACGGATATCGCATTATTCCGGTCAACCCTTCTATCAACGAAGCATTGGGCGAGAAGGCTTATGCATCTCTGCTCGACGTTCCCGGGAAAATTGACATCGTGAATGTTTTCCGACGCCCTGAATTTGTCGATGAGATTGTCGATCACGCGATCCGGGTCAAAGCCCCAGCGATCTGGATGCAGGAAGAGGTCATCAACGAAGAAGCTGCGGAAAAAGCGCGCAAGGCGGGCCTGTTCGTGGTGATGGACCGTTGTATCCTGAAGGAACACCGCGCACGATACTTCTGAGCAGCGGTTATCCCACCTGCGCGGTTTCTCCATTCTGAACCGGAGCAGCAGTATCAAGCGGGGGTGCCTCGGCGACCGGCGCTTCTATGCGGGGGAGGCAAACGCGGAATGTTGTTCCCTGGCCCACAACTGATTCGAAATCGATCGAGCCGTTATGCCACTGAACGATCTGAAAGGTTTGCGCCAGGCCGATGCCGCTGCCGCCTTTCTTGGTCGTGAAATACAGCTCGAAGATTTTTTCCTGGACCTCGGGAGGAATGCCGGCACCCTGATCGCGAATTTCAGTGATGACATTCTCCACGTCCCCTCGGGCAGAGATGGTTAACGTCCCACCTTTCCCCATCGCCTGTACACCATTGAGCACCACGTTCAGGAACGACTGCTTGATCAGATCGGCATCGATTCGGGTGATCAGAGACGCCGCGCCAAGAGCTCGCTGGATGGTTATGCCTTGCCGCTCAGCATCGGGGGTCGCCAGAACGACCACATCTTCGAGCAAGTGGCGCAGGTCCATGTCTTCCATGTGAAGGTCGCGAGGACGGGTGAAATCGACCAGGATTTGAACCACGCGGTCGAGGCGATGAATTTCGTTTCCAATGATCTCCATGTGGCGTCGGGTATCGGGGTCGATCTGCTGCAGCTTGGTTTGCAGCAACTGAAGATGGAGAACGATCGCGTTGATCGGATTCTTGACTTCATGGGCGACTCCGCGTGTGACGCGGCCGCTGGCCGACATGCGACGGGAAAGTTCGATTTCATCTTCAATACGGTGCCGCGACTCGGCATCGCGCAGGGTGAGCAATGCACCGATCGGCGTGCCCCGCTCTTGTATGAAATCCAGAGAAACCTGCACTCGTTTGCTGTTGGCCGCTTCCACTTCGCGGACGGGAATGGCGCGCCTTCGTTGAAACGCGTCAAGCAGGAGCTCGCCAAGTGCCGAATTGGCAGTGAACACTTCATTGGCACTGCGGCCCAGCAGGTCCCGGCGCGGACGACCAACAAAGCGCTCGACCGACGCGCTTACCAGCACGACGCGTAAATCGCTCGTGAACAGCATCAGGCCATCTTGCAGATTAGCCATGATCTGATCGACGTTGTCTTTCAATGCGGAAAAAATCTCCCTGGCATCCCGCATCTGTTTGCCAAGATGAGCGACCTTTAACGTGACCAGTCCGTACTCGTCACGTTCGTCTTTTTGCTCTGGCAGAATCGCATCGGCATTTCCGGCGGTTGCGCTATCCAGGTTGCGGCTGAGTCTCTCGAGTGGCCCCAGAGCGATGTGAGAGAGGCCGGCGGCCAACATAAGAGATAACAAAATCGCGATGCCGGAAAAAAGTATGGTGTGCTGCAGGCGGGGCGTGACCTCGGCCTTGATGAACACGGTGGACACACCCAGCCGGATGCTGCCAAACGGCACACCGTTCAGCTGCAACGGCATTTGCACTTCATATACCGTAGGCGGGTTATAGATCATGCGAAGCTGTTGCCGAAAACCTGCATCCTGCAGTCTTTGTAGATCGGGACGGTCGGGCATCTCTTTGCCGACGAAATCCGGATCAGAATGCAGAATGATTTTTCCGTAAGAATCGACAATTGACGCGTCATAGACAGTGGGAAAGCTGCCGACAACCGACTGAAACATGTCGTTCAAATTCGAGTCTGTGCCAAGGTAATAAGCGATGGCGCGGCGCATGGCCTCAGGATTGCTGGTGTTGGTCTTCGTACTGCTCAGGTCTGGTACCGCCCCATTGGCCAAAAATCCAAGCTGCGATGCGACGTAGGCTGCGGTATCGTGGGAAGTGGAGATTTCCAGCTGAAGCAGTTGCGAAACGTACAGATACGAATAGAACGAAACCAGTGCGGCCACCATAAAGGTGATCACCAGCACGATCTTAGTTCTACGGCGCATACAAAGGTGAGATCTGCTCGGTCAGAAGGCCGCCGCTAACTCAAGCAGGTTCTTCCTTGCTGAGAGCGGCGTCTGCAGCTCCGCTTCCGTACTCCTTTAACTTATTATGCAGGGTTTTCAAGCTGATGCCGAGGATTTCCGCGGCCCGGGTTTTGTTGTTATTGGTCGACTCGAGAGTTTTCAGAATCAGGCGTCGCTCCGCTTCTTCCACCGTCGTGCCCACTCCCAATCGCACCACATCCGGGTCGTCCGCCGCTGAGTGCACAGCAATTCGGCCGAAATCGGGCGGCAGATGCCTGGTCTCGATTACCGGACCATCGCATACGATTACCGCGCGCTCCAACGTGTTGCGCAGCTCTCGCACATTCCCCGGCCAGGAATAATTTTGAAACGCCTGCAGCACGGCTTCACTCACTGCGGCGATTTTGCGGCCGTGCTTCGCACTCATTTCCGCCAGAAGATGCTCGACGAGCGAGGGAATGTCGTCCTTGTGCTCGCGTAGCGGTGGCATGTGGATATTGAAAACATTCAGGCGGTAGTAAAGGTCGTTGCGCAACTCGCCGCGAGCCACTGCCTCGTCCGGCACCTTGTTTGTTGCCGCCAGGACACGAACATCGACGGTCGTCTCCACTTTGCTGCCGAGCCGCCGCAATTTGCGGTCCTCGAGCACGCGCAACAACTTGGCTTGGGTCGCGATGGGCATTTCCCCGATTTCATCGAGCAGGAGAGTTCCCCCCTCAGCAAGTTCAAAGCAACCAGTGCGCCGTTCGAGCGCGCCGGTAAATGCACCCTTTTCGTGGCCGAAGATTTCGCTCTCTATGAGGGTCTCGGGTATTGCCGCGCAGTTTATGGGAATAAATGGCTTGTTTCGCCGCGAGCTGAGCTCGTGGATGGTTCTCGCTACCAATTCCTTTCCTGTGCCGCTCGCCCCCGTAATCAACACTGAAGCCGTGCTCGGAGCCACCATCTCGATCAGGCGGAAGATCTCCTGCATCTTTTTCGACGAGCCGACGAGAGTGCCGAGTGATCCGGCATCCCGCAGCTTACGCCGAGTGACTTCAAGCTCAAGCTTGGTGTCAAGGTGCTCTGAGGCTTTTTGCAGAATCGTGTACAGGCGGTTGGTGTCGATCGGCTTGGTGATGTAGTCATAAGCGCCCATCCTCATTGCCTGGACGGCGCTGTCAATTGTTCCCTGAGCCGTTACTACCACAACCGCAACTGTCTGGCTCTCGCCGGCGACCTTCTCCAGCAATTCCATACCGCTCATGCCGGGCATTTTTAGATCAGTAACGACGATTGCGGGGGACCAAGATGCAATTTTTTCGAATCCCTCAAGACCGTCTTTGGCCGTCTCCGCGCGATAGCCCCACGCGCTAACCAGTTCGGCCAGCCCGGTTCGTTCGTTTTCCTCGTCTTCTACGATGAGTACCTTTTCCTGGCTCATAAAGGTCTTTTCATTATTAAGCGTGTTTTCGCTCGCTGCAACTCGCGGTTCGTAGTCGGGAGCTCACGGTTTCGAGGGTATCAAAGTGAGACACGGTTGCATACGAATTGCTGGAAAGTTCGCACATCGCTCAATTAAGATACGTGTGCGATAACAACCCTGATTCTGGTTGCGTTTTTACTGTATCGTCTCGCAGGACGATAACATCTTACATTTTTCCATGCACTGGATGCCCAGTCTTGTACGAGCATGGATTGAGTTACTGAACCACGAAAGTCCCGGAGGATGACATGTTGCTTTATCCCAGGTTAGGTATTGGGCGTGTACTGCTTTCTGTTTTATTCTCGGTAGCTTGCGTGTTTGCGTTTTCCTTTGCTGCCTCGGCCCAGGATGAAGATCAAGCCCCCAGATTTGATATCTACACCGGATATCAGTGGCTGGCGCCCGGCGGCAACGTGCCGTCGCCATTCGGCACTTATAACGCTCCCGTTGCGCAACATCTCAATGATCTGCGTTACGGAGGAGTCGGAGATGTTACCTTCAATTTCAACAAGATCGTTGGGCTCTCCGTCGATTACGGCATCAGCTCGCAAAATTCCACCACCGAGGGTGCGCTGTCGGTTGGACCGCGCTTCATGTTCCGCAAAGATGGTGTCAATCCCTTCATCCACGGCATGGTCAGCTGGAACCGGCTCACCGCGCCGGGCTTGGCGGCTAACAATGGCATCGGAGCGGTGGTTGGCGGTGGCATCGACATTCAGGCGACCCACTTAATCAGCATTCGCCTTGCGGAAGTGGATTACGAGTGGGGACATCATAACTACTCAAACCTGGTAGCGCCTCAGTTTCCCGACCTTCGCAGACCGGGGCTGGAAGGCATTCGCGCGACCGCCGGCATTGTGTGGAATTTCGGCTATCCGCCATCGGTAATGCCCTCGGCGACTGTGACGGTCCAGCCCACGGAAGTGATCTCTGGCGAGCCCGTGACTGCAACGGCGACGGCCAGCAACTTCAACCCCAAACACACGCTGAACTATAGCTGGACCAGTTCGTGCGGAAAGATTGAAGGCAAAGACAATGGTGCGCACATTGACACCAATGGCGCAGCAGCAGGAACCTGCACGGTCACCGTGCATGTGACGGATCCTAAGAAAAAGAAGAACAACGAAGCTACGGCCTCGGCCAGCTTCACGGTGAAGCCGCAGAGCCCGCCACAGATGTCGTGCACTGCGAACCCGACCTCGGTGCAGCTCGGGGGTACAGTCAACCTGTCCTGCACCTGCACCAGTCCGGATAACTCGCCGGTGACGGTCAGTGACTGGACGGCAACCGGCGGAACAGTCAACGGCAACGGCAATAATGCCACCCTGAACACAACCGGAGCTTCGCCTGGCACTGTGACCGTGCATGCGACCTGCACCGATCAGCGTGGACTTAAGAGCGAAGGGACGGCCGATGTAACTGTGCAAGCGCCTCCGCCGCCAACGCCACCGCCAGCTCCGGAAGCCAGCAAGCTGAGCCAGTGCGACTTCCCGAATAAAGCGAAGCCCTGGCGAGTAGACAACACTTGCAAGGCCATACTCGACGACGTAGCTAAGAACCTGCAGCAGAACGCCGATAGCAGATTGGTGATCGTCGGCAATGCTGAACCGAACGAGAAACGTAAGAATTTGGCCGCAGAACGAGCAGTAGACGCCAAAGCTTACCTGACCGGCGGCGAAGCGAAGCAGGGAATCGATCCAAGCCGAATTGAAACTCGCACCGGCAGCGGTGGAACTCAAACGGCTGAGTTCTGGATCGTCCCGGCGGGAGCGAACTTCACCGGCGAAGGGACGCAGACAGTGGATGAGAAGAAGGTAAAACCAATTCCCGACCACCCACATGCAGCTGCCGCACGGAAGAAGAAGCCAGCAGCTCAGTAACAAACCTTGAAGCATTCCGAGCCGGTTGAGTCAGCAACTCAACCGGCTTTTTTCACCCTGTAGTGCATACGAAGGACAGGTGGGCCCATACTCGCTGCCTGCTTCTCCTCACTGACAGCGATCCACGATTGGCGGTAGGATAATTTGCACGATTCTAGGGATCGAGGACTGCACGAAATGACAACCCGGAGTGCAAGTATCCAGCGATACGTGAACTATGCGCCCGCCGATATGAATCCGGAGCGCGATCTGCCAAAGGGATTCATGGAGTTTCTATTGCCCATTCATAAGCAGTTCACTCCCTGGCAGCAGAAGCTGATTACAAAGCGTGCGGATGTGCTGGAGCAGTCGCATCATGGCAAGCCTCCGAACTATTTACCGCCTTCGGAAGCTACTAGGACGCAGTGGCATATTGAAATGCCGGCATGGTGTGCGGACGAGCGCAATCAGATGACTGGCCCCGCCGATGATGCAGAGCTTACCGTGAAGTTGCTGAATTCTGGTTCACCCGCCGTAATGCTCGATCTGGAGGATTCGAACGCCAATATCTGGGACCATATTCTCCTGGGCGTGCGAAACATTCTGGCTGCATACAAATACGAGCTCGGCTACGACGATCAAAAGCGGCAAAAGCGCGTTGCTGTGCAAAGATCGAAGACTGTCACCTGGATCAGGCCAAGAGGGCTGCACCTCAGCCAGGGTGGGGTATTTAGCGAAGAGCTTATGTCGGCATCACTTTTCGATCTGGCACTGATCTGGTATCAGCTTGACCCGGCGTGGCTGCCTCACAATTTTTCGGTTTATATCCCAAAGAGTGAATCGGCCGAGGAAGCTTTCTGGTGGCGCGATTTATTCCAGGCCCTGGCAAAACAGAAGGGTCTGTCGAAGGACTACATCAAATGCATGGCGCTGGTGGAGTCACATCCGCTCGCATTCCAGATGGAAGAATTCCTATTCAACCTTCGGGAGCACTGTCTGGGATTGAACCTGGGTCGCTGGGATTACATGGCGTCTCTGATCGATTTCATGCTTGATGATCCCAACTGGGTTCTGCCGGACCGCAATAAGATTCCGCATGATGTCGCGTTCTTCCAGAACTTCCGGACACTGATGCCCGAGATTTGTCACAAGCACGGCGTGCATGCGATTGGCGGCATGACTGCCCTCTATCCCAGCCGTACTGACGCCGAGTTGAACGACCGCGCGTTAAAGGTTTTGAAAGAAGACAAGAAGAACGAAGCCAATTGCCTGATGGATGGCGCCTGGACGGGGCATCCTGACCAGAACGAGATCGCTGTGGCGCAGTTCCCCTACCCAAATCAGATTGCAAAGCGGCCGAGGCTGGCAAGCGATCATCCTGACCTGCGGCCTGTCCCGAAAGGAGTAGGCAGGACGACTCTGGCCGGAACACGCGCTGCGGTACGTACCGTGATCCGCTATCGCAATGGCGTGCTGAACGGCAAAGGCGCCAGTCTGCTGGATGGATATATGGAGGATTTGGCGACGGATAGGATCTATCGCCTCATGATCGCCCAACGAGTGAAACACAAAGCTACTGTGCCAGGTGACGACGGCGAGCCGATCACTCACAGCCCCGAACTGGTGACACGCATTTTCGATGAGGAACTGGAGAAGATTCAGCGTGACCTGCCATCAGAGATCGACCGCAAGGCCGCGTCGACATTGCCCGAGGCTCGCCGTATTGCTGAAGCGATGATTGTGCAGGGCCACCACTCGCCGATTTAGTCTTGCCGCGACGGGAATCGATCGAAAAATGCTTAACGAAACAGGGCGTGGCACGGACTGGTCGGCGCAGACACGGACTGATCGGCGCAGACGTGTGCCGGGGCTTCTCGTGTAGCGGCTGCCTCGCGAAATACCGTACTATTTAGATATCCGAAAAGAGGCCTCATGAGCGCAATTGATCAGCAAGTTCCCGCCGGCAATCTCTATCCTCCTCTTGACCCGCCGCCGCGTTATCTCTTTGGACCCGGGCCGACCATGGTCGATCCACGAGTTTATAAGGCGCTGGCGCAGCCGATTGTCGGTCACCTGGATCCCTACTTTATCCAGGTCATGAATGATGTACAGCAGCTCCTGAAGGCTCCCTTCGGCACGGCCGAAGGTACAACGCTGGTCATCTCTGGAACAGGCAGTTCGGGCATGGAAGCGTCGGTTGCCAACTTCGTCGACCCGGGAACGAAGTGTGCAGTATTTGTGAGTGGGTATTTTTCGGACCGCATCAGCGAAATGATGAAAAGACAGGGCGCGCAGTTGGTGCGTTCTGAAAAGCCCTGGGGCGAGACCTTCAGCGATGCCGAGGCCGAAGAGTTCATCCGCCGGGAGAAGCCGGAAGTCGTGGCTTACGTGCAGGCCGAAACTTCAACCGGTGCATTTCAGCCTGGAAGAGCAATTTGTCAGGTAGCGCATGATATTGGCGCGCTTGTAATCGCCGATTGCGTAACATCACTGGGCGGCGTTCCGGTTGAATTCGATCGGACCGGAATTGATGTTGCTTTCAGCTGCACACAGAAAGGCTTGAGCTGTCCGCCGGGATTATCGCCGGTCGCGCTATCTGCCCTGGCCACGTCATGGCTTCGCGATCGAACGACTCCGCCGCGCAGCTGGTATTTCGACTTAAAGCTGATTTACGATTATTCGACCGTTTCCCACCGCTACCATCACACCGCGCCGATTTCCATGTTCTATGCTCTCCGGGAAGCACTTCTCATTATTGCTGACGAAGGCGTGGAAAAGCGCTGGCAACGTCATCGGGACTGTCACGCTGAATTTGTGAAGGGAATCGAATCTATGGGGTTGCGGATGTTTGTTCCCGAGGCCCATCGCATCACTACATTGAATACCGTCCGCATTCCAGAAGGCATTTCGGAAACGAAGGTCAGGCAGCGTCTCGTGAGTGATGCCGGCATAGAGATCGCAGGCGGCTTCGGACCCTTGGCCGGCAAGATTCTTCGCATCGGAGTTATGGGACCACTGGCAACCAAAGAAAATGTGAGGTTCTTATTGAAAGAGCTCAAGAAGGCCTTAGACGCCGAGGGCCGCTGATCAAAGTTGGATTCCATGAGCAACGTTTAAATCCGATGCCCAACTAAGCACGGTCTTAAGCACGGCCTTATAGATGACTAACGAATGGGATTGAAGCCAGTCGACACTCTTCTCGACGCTCTGGGCTCTACGAACAGCCACACCGCAATAATCGTCCCGGAGACGGGCGTTCAAGTTACTTACGAATCTTTATGCCACCAGGTGCTCGCCATGGCGGACGCTCTGGTTTCTGTGGGGATTCGACGTGGAGACCGGGTTGCGATTGCGCTTCCCAACGGGCTGCAATCCATTGTCAGTTTGCTTGCGGCTTCTACCGCCGGAACCGCCGCGCCGCTCAATCCGGGTTATCCGTACGAGGAGTTCCTATTTTTCCTTCGCGACACCAATGCCAGCACCCTGCTCTGTCCACCGGCCGGCGCAGAGCTTGCGCGCCGCGCCGCCACCGACCTGAAGATTCCAGTTTTTTCAGTGGAGATGACCGACAAAGGGATAGTTCATCTGCCAGACGCGCCGAGCGGAGGCAAAGCTACTGAGCCGAGCGCCGACGATGTTGCATTGATTCTCCACACTAGTGGAAGCACCGGCCGGCCCAAACGCGTGCCCTTGCGGCATTCCAATCTGGCCGTTTCGGCGGCCAATATTGCCAGCACTTATTCGCTCTCGGAGAAGGATGTCTCGCTGTGCATCATGCCGTTGTTCCACGTACATGGCCTGATCGGTTCGGCTATATCCACTCTGCTGTCCGGCGGGGCGCTGGTACTACCGACGAGGTTCAATGCGCTGACCTTCTGGCGCACGGTCAAAGAGCACAAGGTCACTTGGTATTCAGGTGTACCCACAATGCATCAATTGCTCCTCGCCCGCGCGAACCATAAGCCAGCCGAAACAGTGACACTGCGCTTTATGCGATCCTGTAGCGCCCCAATTTCCGCCGAAGTGAGTCATCGAATCGAAGAGACGTTCGGAGTTCCATTCGTCGAGGCCTACGGAATGACGGAAGCCTCCCACCAAATGACATCAAATCCACTACCGCCTGGCGTCCGCAAAGCAGGTTCGGTGGGCGTTGGAACAGGGGTGAAGATCAGCATTCTCGATAAGAGAGGCAATCATCTGGGCAAGAACGAACGCGGAGAAGTCGCAATTCAGGGTGCCGGCGTTTTTCGCGGGTACGAAAACAATCCGGAGGCGAATGCGGAGGTATTTTGCAAAGATTGGTTTCGTACGGGCGATCAGGGTTATCTCGATGAGGACTGCTACCTCCACCTAACCGGCAGGATCAAAGACATCATCATCCGCGGTGGTGAGAACATTGCGCCGCAAGATGTGGATGAGGTTTTGCTCAGACATCCTGCTGTTGCCGCGGCGGTCACATTCGGCTGCTCACATCCAACCCTGGGGGAAGAAGTGGCTGCTGCTGTCGTGCTGCGCGAAGCGGATAGCACTACGGAATCTGCACTTATCAGGCATTGCCGTGGCCACTTGGCGGAGTACAAGTGTCCAAAGAAGATTTATATCGTCAAAGGCATTCCGCTTACGGCCACAGGGAAAATCAGCCGCCGAAGTGTGGCTGAAGCCCTGACAAACGGGGATCGATGAAATTTCTGATTGCTGGCGCCGGGGCGATTGGCTCCTATATTGGTGCCCGCATGTGTCGTGCCGGCCTTGATGTAACTCTCTTGGGGCGCGGTCCTCATCTTCAGGCCATGCAAGAGCACGGAGTCAAAATCAGGAGTGCCGAAGGCGACTTTGAAGTCCGCCCACGGGTCGCTCACTCCCCGGCGGAAGTGGGTGCGGTCGATGTGATTTTTTTGACCGCGAAAAGTCACAGCCTTACCCAGTTGGCACCTCAATTGAAACGGGTCTTCGAACCTGAGACGGTTGTGGTTAGCATGCAAAATGGGATTCCCTGGTGGTACTTTCAGGGCTTCAGCGGTGAATGGGACGGGCTGCGGCTCGAGCGAGTTGACCCCGGCGGCGTCATTTCCGAGGCGATCGAAGCCCGCCGTGTGATCGGTTCCGTCGTCTACCTGGGCACCGAGGTGATCACCTCGGGAGTTATCCAGCACGCGGAGGGCAATCGCATTTCGTTGGGAGAAGCCGATGGTACCCGCTCGGACAGGACGCGCAAAATCGCCGAGGCGCTTATCGCTTCGGGTTTTCGTGCTCCAGTCACGACCCAGCTGAGGCAGGAGATCATGGTCAAGCTGCTTGGGAACGCCTCATTTAACCCAGTCAGTGCGCTGACGCGCGCAACACTCGTTCAGATGGCGCGCGACCCCGGGGTTTCCGCTCTCATCCGAAACATCATGTGCGAAGTTGAAGCCATCTCCCACAGGCTGGGCATGGAGCTGCCGATCACGATCGATCAGCGCATCGCGGGTGCGGAGAAGATCGGAGAACATAAGACCTCCATGCTTCAAGACCTCGAGACTGGCCGCCGGCTGGAACTTGAAGCGCTTGTTGGTTCAGTCGTCGAACTGGGTGAGCGGATAGGCGTACCCACGCCTTACCTGCAGGCGGTGTATGCCTGCACAAAGCTGCTGGCTGCGAGCCGAAGCCAAACGGGTCCTCAACCAGCACCCGCAGATGCCATGTCCTAAGTCGATTGTTCTATTACTGTGTTATTCGATTGGCGGCGGCTCCGGTTCGGCTGAACCGTCAGCGCGCGGATCAGAGGCGCCGTAATTGATGTTATTCCTCGAGTCGTGAAGCACTGCTTGTCCTCTTCCCATTGCGCTTGAGTAAGGACCCCGAACATCGAGCTTATGTCCTCTTGCTGAAAGTTCATGTTGAGCTTCTGCCGGCACTCGCGACTCGATTACGATGTTGCATCCTCCCTCGGGGCTAACCGTGAAACGAGCGTTCTCCATTGCCGCCTGAATGTTCATCCCGTAATCCACTACATTGGAGACGAATTGAGCGTGCGCCACCGGCTGATTTGCCCCGCCCATGATGCCGAATCCGATGTGCTGATCGCCACGCTCCATGAATGCGGGAATGATGGTGTGAAATGGCCGCTTGCGGGGAGCCAGCACGTTTGGCGAATTCGGATCGAGAGAAAAAAGTGCTCCTCGATCTTGCAAAACGAAGCCCATCCCTTGCACCGTAATGCCCGAGCCAAAAAGTTCGTAGTTACTCTGGATCAACGAGACGATGTTGCCCTCATGATCGACGACAGAAAGGTAGGTGGTTTCACTCGCAGGGGGAGTTCCGGACGCAACCTCGCAATTTGCTTTTTCTGGATTTATGAGCTTCGCGCGTTCTCTCGCGTAATCCTTCGATAGCAGGCCGTTGAGAGGAATCCTGGCAAAGCGCGGGTCGGCATTATAGCGATAAAGATCAGCGTAGGTGAGCTTCATCGCCTCGATTTTTTTGTGCAACTCCGTCGCGCTGAGTGGTCCATCGACCGAGGGGGGAAACGTCCCCATAATGTTCAGCATTTCGAGCGCTGCCATTCCCTGGCCATTAGGCGGAAGTTCATAGATCGTCCATCCGCGATAAACCGTGGAGATTGGCTGCACCCACTCGGGAGAAAATTCGGCGAGATCAGCGGCCGACATTGTGCCGTGGAGCCTCCGCGATGTGCTGATAATCGCCTGAGCAATTTCACCGTCATAAAATGCGGGGGCGCCCTTTTCGGCGAGCAGCCGCAGGGCCTTCGCCAGATCCGGATTCTGAAACACCTCGCCGAGCGCAGGAGGCCTGCCATCGGGTAAATAGATACGCCTGCTTTCGGGATCGTTCGATACCCATCGCTTCTGGTCGCTCCAGTAGGACGAAATGAATTCGGGAACAGGGTATCCATTCTGTGCGTAAAAGATCGCGGACTGAAACAGTTCCTTCCAGGCAAGCCGCCCGAAACGGTGATGTAATGCATCCCAGCCGGCCACCGCGCCGGCGACAGTGACAGAATCAATGCTATCGAGCGGAATTGTGCTGAGACCCTTTTTCTTCAAATGGTCAATAGTCAGCGTCCCCGGAGCCCAGCCACTCGAGTTGAGCCCATAGAGCTTGCCGGTTTTTGCCTCCCAATAAATCGCGAACAGGTCACCGCCCATACCGTTCATCATGGGCTCGGTTACGCCAAGCACAGCATTGGCTGCGATCGCGGCGTCAACTGCCGAGCCGCCTTTGGCCAGTATCTGCGCGCCCGCAACGGAGGCTTGCACATGACTGGTGGCAACGATTCCATATCGGGTCACAACCATAGAGCGGGCATGCGACCGATCCTGCGCAAAAAGGCTGGAAGTGAGAATCATGAGAGCCGTTGTGAACCCGATCAGAGTCTTCATATTAATCGTTGAGAATTACACCTGCTCAATCGCCAAAAGTCACTTGTATATCAGATACTTCTGCCGAATAAGTTCGAAGCTTTCAAGAGAATCCTGCCAATCTTCAGCAATACGCCGCGGATCATCGCCGCGCCGTATGGCCTGCAATACCGACTGGTTCACAAGCAGATTGTCCATTCTCTCTATCTGAAACTGCTGCGGATAAAGCCGCTGAAGGGCAGATGCCAGTTCAATGCCAAGTTCCGGAGCATCGAGGCGGTCACGCTCAGTCAGCACGATATTTATTCCCTCGCATAACTGGCTTTCGTAACTGGCCGCACTTGGAGTGAAGCGAACAGGCACGAAGCGCACTCCCGAAATCTCCCGCGTATTGAGATACGCCGCGAGTTCCCTGCCTTCAATCCAGGGCGCACCGACGATTTCGAAGGGCGTGTCAGTTCCACGTCCAACAGAAACATTAGTGCCTTCGATCATTGCAACGCCGGGATAGAGCGCGGCCTCAGTCAAATTGCGCAGATTCGGCGAAGGATTGGCCCACGTCAACCCGATGGAGTCATACCAGTCGCCGCGCATCCATCCATCCATCGGCACGACCGTCAAGCGCGCGTTAATATGGCGCTCCGCGTTGAACATCTTGGCCAGTTCGCCGATTGTCATGCCGTGGCGCACGGGCATACCAGCATAATTCGTAAAGTTTTCACGGCCGGGATCCCCTAATGGCCCCTGCACAAAGGAACCTGTAATCGGATTCGGGCGATCAAGAACAACGATCTCAATTCCCGCCTTCGCAGCAGCCTCCAGAAAATATCCGAGAGTTGTCTCATAGGTGTAGAAACGAACCCCTGCATCCTGCAAATCAACAACGATGAAATCAAGCTTTTTCAGAATATCGAGGGAAGGTCTACGTGCCGTATCGGTCGCCCCATACACGTTATAGACAGGAACGTCTGTGGCTAAATCACGAGCCTCGTTGATCTTCGTTGTATCCAAAGATCCGGTCACTCCATGCTCCGGGCTGAAAATCGCTTCGAGAGAAACGCCCGGAACATGCGCGAGCACATCAATGGTTCTCCGCCCCTGGGAATCCACTCCGGTCTGGTTGGTCAGCAAGCCTATTTTCTTCGCAGGAACACCGCTATTAAAAACATCGAAGTTGTGGGCCTCCAGGACGTCAATTCCCGTGCGAACGCTCCCGTTCCGTGCAGAGATGTGTCGCGCCGCTGTTTGGGTTTCGTTATACCCGGTAATGCTCTTGAATCGAAGCAGGTCACGCTCGTCAGGTGTTAGCTGCAGTTTGGTGGCGACAGCGGTTGCGATCCTGGAACGTAATGCGATCGCGTTGCCCATCCCTCGAGGATGAACCGAATTGGTCAAAATGATGATGAACGTGCGCGTCGTCGGGTCGATCCACATCGAAGTTCCGGTAAATCCCGTGTGCCCAAACGAGCCGACGGGAAGCAAATCACCGCGGGGGCTCGAAAATGGCGAGTCAATGTCCCAGCCCAGGCCCCGCAAGACCGTTGCCGTGGGCGGCTGCTGCGGGGTACTCATCTTTTCGATAAGCGCCGGCGCAAGAATGGGGCTTCCGTCCAGAATCGCTTTCGCGAAGTTCGCCAGATCATCCACGGTTGAAAAAACTCCAGCATTTCCTGCCACTCCGCCCATGCGCCTTGCGGTTGGATCATGAACTACTCCCCTCAGCATCCTCTCGTGCTCGTCGTATTGCGTCGGTGCAATTTCCGACCGCCACGCAACGGGAGGCAGAAAACGCGTGTGGTTCATCCCCAGAGGCTCAAAAACGTTCTCGCGGCAATATTGGTCAAGCCTGAGTCCGGTGACCTTTTCAACCACTTCACCCAGAACCAAGAAATTCACATCGCTATAAAGGAAACCCGCGCCCGCCGGGTGGGTTGGTTTTATGTCATTTGCCAGCGCATACGCGGTCTCCCTCCCTTGCCATTCCTGTGTTAAATCAAGATCAGGTGGCAGCCCCGAGAAATGCGTCAGCAGCTCGCGCACTGTAATCTGGTCTTTGCCGTTGGCTGCGAAGTCGGGAACATACCTGACCACGGGGTCGTTGAGCCGAATTTCGCCCTTTCCAACCAACTGCATCACCGCGGTGGTAGTTGCAATAACCTTGGTTAACGATGCGATATCAAAAAGGGTGTCTGTAGTCATCGCCTCGCGTTCGGGTTCAAGAGAGCGGTAGCCGAACGCCTTGCGATACAGAACGTGTCCATCATGCCATACGAGAACGACCCCGCCGGGAATCTCGCCGTCGCGAATACTTTGTTGAATAATTCCATCCAGCAAATTGAGGCGGCTGGAGACGCCTGCGGGTTTTGCCGCCCTAGACCCAGTTGGAAAGGCCGTGAGCAGCGCCATGGCAGGGATCGTGAAGAGCGCTTTGATTCTGGTTCGACGGATGTTTTGACTTTACACAACCTGAACGGGCGACTCAAGAAACGGAAGTAAGTTAGACACCAAAACGATGAGTTTCATCGCGAGGCCGTTTTTGCTATAACCAGCTAGGCTCGCGTGTCTGAAGACGCTTTACATTCGAACCCGGTTCGCGCTCTCCGAGCCGATTACCAAAATCAGCGCGACCGATTCTCTCGCGCCTTTGAAATCCTGGAATCTGCGATCCGCGATCATGCATTTCCGTGCGCGGCGATTGCGGTGACTCACCAGGACAAAATCGTGGCCTTGAACGGCTTCGGCCACTTCACTTATGACGCGTCCGTACCCACTCCGACCGGCGATACCTTATTCGATCTTGCCTCCGTCTCGAAGCCGGTTGCCACCACAACCATGGCGATGATGTTATACGAGCGCGGCCTGGCAGATCTGGAGAGGCCGGTTTGTGACATCGTTCCAGAATTCACTTCAGCAGATTCTCGCCGCAACCTGGTCACCATCCGCATGCTGCTGGCGCACTCTTCCGGCTTGCCCGCTTACGAGAAATTGTTCGAGCGCGCCCGCACTCCGGCTGACCTATGGCGGGCCGCAGTAAGTACGCCGCTTGCCACTGACCCGGGAACACGCTCAGAGTACAGCGACATCGGCTTCATTATCCTTGGTGTAGCTCTCGAGCGCCTGGCCGGTGAACTCATCGATCAGTTTTGTCAACGTGAAATCTTCGGTCCGCTCGCGATGGGACACACCTGTTTCAATCCGCCTGTGCGCGCACGAGTTCTTATTCCTCCTACCGCAGACGCCACATCGCAAGGACACTTTATTCAAGGGGAGGTTAACGATCAAAATGCCCGAGCCCTTGGTGGAGTCGCGGGGCATGCCGGGCTCTTCGCCTCAGCCGGTGATCTTGCTATTTTTGCAAACTGTATGCTCGAAGGTGGCAAACCGTTAGTGCGTGGCGAAACCTTGAGCATATTCACGCGCCGTGAATCGCACCCCCGGAGCTCGCGCTCCCTGGGGTGGGACACACCTTCCTGGCCGTCACAGTCGGGAAAGTATCTTTCGCCGGGATCGTTTGGTCATCTGGGCTACACGGGAACTTCGCTGTGGATCGATCCGCAGCGGCAGCTATCCATAACGCTGTTGACGAATCGCACCTGGCCGAGCAGCGATAATGAAGCGATCAAGCAAGTGCGCCCGCAGTTTCATGATGCCATCATTGAAGGATTGGACCTGTAATGAAGAGGGCGAAAGAAAATCTACGCAGGCTCAAAACCGAACAGGCCAATACTGCCTCAGGCGGGCTAGATCTGAAATCTTCCCTTGAGATTGCGCGGATCATCAACCGGGAAGATGCAAGAGTTGCAACTGCTGTCGCTCGCGGGTTGCCGCAGATCGCAAACGCCATCGATCTTATCGCCGACGCTATCAGTCGAGGCGGTCGACTGATCTATGTGGGAGCCGGTACAAGCGGCCGCATCGCCGCTCTGGATGCCGCGGAGTGTCCACCAACTTTTGGCACGAAGCCAAGCACAGTTCAATACGTGATAGCTGGCGGAAGAAAGGCGCTGGGATCTGCGGTTGAGGGCAGTGAAGATTCACAGGAGCTCGGCAAAGCAGAGATGGCAAAGAAGAAGCCTGGCAGGAATGATGTCGTGGTCGGCATCGCTGCCAGCGGCCGAACTCCGTATACCCTGGCTGCTATGCAGTATGCGCGAAGCTGCAGTGCGAGAACGGTAGCCGTTGTGTGTAATGGCAAGTCACCATTAACAAAAGCTGCAGACGTTGCCATCGTGACCGAAGTGGGCCCGGAGGTGATATCCGGTTCATCTCGCATGAAGGCAGGAACGGCGCAGAAGATGGTGTTGAACATCCTCTCGACTGGTGCGATGACGCGGCTAGGCTATGTTTATGGGAATCTGATGATCAACGTCCATGCCAAAAACTATAAACTGCAGCAGCGCGGCCTGGAGATTCTAAAGCGTGCCACAGGCGTCCGTCAGCGCGAGGCCGAATCTGCTCTAAAATCCTCGGGAAACCAAGTTCCCGTTGCCTTTGTCATGCTCAAAACAGCTCTCACCCGCAAGCAGGCAGAACGCGCTCTTAGGTTCGCCCGCGGAAACGTGCGCCGAGCGGTCGACCTCGGTTGCTTATTTCAATGAACTTTCACTTGTTCCAATACAGCATTGGCCGCTTTCACTCAATTACGCCTCCTTACAAAAGTAACCGCAATAACCGTCCCGAGTTGAGACACTGGCAAGACGCGATAGAACCCTCATCAATGTTTGATTCCTGACGAACCTGCATACTTAATGGGCTGAAGGTTTGCGAAGAGCCTGCCGATGTCCTCTGAATCACCGCCTTGGATTCGTTTGTAAAGCTGTTGCACGGCATGCTTAGAAGGTTGGCTGCCAGTGCTGATCACAACAGCGCGTAACCAAGATATTCCAATCACGTGAGTTCGGGAGTTGATCTTGGGCGACTGCGAAAAAGCTCTGCAGCAGGCCAATGACATAATCGGAGCCCTGCAGAAGAGCGAAGAGAAATTCCGCAGGATTCTCGCGAGTCTGGCGGAGGTTGCCTGGACATCCGATAGGCAGGGCCGAACTACCTACGTCAGCCCTAAGGTCATCAACGTTCTCGGGTATACCAAGCCAGAGATGTGTGCCGCGGGCAATGCTCTTCGCATGGGCCTGATCCACCCCGGAGATTTCGGCCGGGTAAAGCAAAGCTATCGAGATCTCTTTGATAAACAGCTTGCGTTTGATGAGGAATACCGCGTCCGTCGAAAGGATGGCGAATGGATCTGGGTCCACGATCGCGCAACCGGAACATATCTGGAGGATGGCGCATGGTACGCAGACGGAGTTTTTCGCGACGTCACCCGCCGCAAGCAGCGGGAAGCAGAATTGCAGTGGAAAACCGCATTCCTGGAAGCGCAGGCCAATTCGACCATTGACGGCATTCTGGTTGTCGATGCCCACGGCCGCCGGTTGCTCCGAAACCGCCGGTTCGTAGAGTTGTTTGGTATTCCGCGCGAAATCGCAGAGGCAAAAACTGACCGCCCGACACTGGAATATGTCGCCTCATTGATGGCAGATCCCCATTCCTTCCGCAGCAAAGTGCAGTGGCTCTACAAGCATCGCACCGAAACCAGCCGCGACGAACTTCAACTCAGCAACGGCATGGTGGTGGACCGTTATTCTGCTCCCGTCGTGAGCACGGATAGCGATGGGGAATATTTCGGACGAGTCTGGATATTTCGCGACATCACGGAGCGCAAGCGCTCCGAAGAAAAACTGCGTCATCTTTCCATGGCGATCGAACAGAGCCCCGTCTCGGTAATGATTACGGATGCAGAATCCAATATCACTTACGTCAACGAACAATTCACCAAAGTGACCGGATACACAGCCGGAGAAGTGATCGGGAAAAATCCGCGTTTTCTTAACGCACGCTTTTTTTCTCCGGAATACTACCAGAACCTATGGGCCACAATAACTCGGGGCGAACAATGGCGAGGCGAACTGTGCAACAAGAGACAAAACGGGGAAATTTATTGGGAGGCGGCGAATATTACGGCAATTACCGGTGATAAGGGCACGATCACGCACTATCTGGCCATCAAAGAGGACATCACCGAACGCAAGAAAGCGGAGAGAGAACTGCTGACATCGCGCCAGATGCTCAAGTCTGTTCTCGACGCCATCCCGCAACGCGTCTTCTGGAAGGACCAGAGCAGCATTTATCTCGGCTGTAATCGTCCCTTCGCCACGGACGCGGGCCTGACTGGTCCAGCGGAGATTGTTGGCAAAAGCGATCTTGACCTGAACTGGTCCGGCATGGCGGAGGCTTACCGAGCCGACGACAAGCTGGTGATGGAACAGAGAGTTCCAAAGCTCAGTTTTCAGGAACCACAGACCCGGCCTGACGGGAGCCTCCTGTGGCTGCAAACGAACAAGCTGCCGCTGCTGGATGCGGACGGTCATGTTACAGGTGTTCTCGGAACTTACGAGGACATCAGCGAGCGAAAGCGTGCCGAAAGGGAGCTTGAACTCACGAAATTCTGCCTGGAAAACGCATCCGATACCATTGAATGGCTGGACGCGGATAGCCGTTTCATTTACGTGAACGACGCGGGTTGCCGCGCTTTGGGATATACCCGTGAAGAGATGCTTGGGTTGACAACCCCCGTCATAAATCCCTTCTTCACGGCTGAGTCCTGGCAGAACTTCTGGAACGATCTCAAGATCGAACGATCAAGAACATTTGAATCCCAGCATAGATGCAAAGACGGACGGCTATTTCCGGTCGAAGTAACCGCGAACTACCTCGAGTTCGATGGGCAGGAGCTCTGTCTGGCATTCGTGAGAGATATCAGCGAACGCCGCAAGATGGAGAGCGAGTTGCGTCAGGCTCACAAACTGGAGGGAATCGGACAGTTGGCCGCAGGGATCGCCCATGAAATCAATACGCCGATCCAATTCATTACCGACAATCTGACCTTTCTCCGTGATTCCTGTTGCTCGGCCCAGGCTCTCACAGAGAAATATCGTTCTGCCGTCCTGGATGCTGCCAGCCTGATTGCTCCGCGGGTCATCGCCGATCTGCAAGAGGCTGAGAAAAAATGCGACCTGTCATTCATCTTTGGTGAGGTACCTCATGCCATTGAGCAGAGCCTGGATGGCACTGCCAGGGTCACGAAGATCGTCAGGGCCATGAAGGAGTTCTCACATCCCGATGCGGCTGACAAGACCATGACCGACCTCAACAAAGCGATCGAGTCGACGGTTACGGTTGCACGCCACGAATGGAAATATGTCTCCGATGTGGTCATGGACTTGGATCCGGCTTTGCCCGCGGTTATGTGCTATCCGGGCGATATAAATCAGGTGATCTTGAACCTGGTGGTGAACGCCGCGCATTCCATTGGGGAAAAAATAAAACAAGGCGAAAAAGGGCGCATTTGCATTCGCACTAGAGTCCAGGGCGACAGCGCGGAGGTCTCGATTGCCGATACCGGCACCGGTATACCGGAGGCCATTCGTAACCGTATCTTCGACCCGTTCTTCACCACCAAAGAAGTAGGCATGGGCACCGGCCAAGGCCTCTCTCTCGCCCACACGGTAGTCGTTAAGAAACATTCCGGCAAAATCTGGTTTGAAACCGAGCTTGGCCTCGGCAGTACATTTTTCATCACGCTGCCGTTCCTGGCAGGTGATCGCAAGGAAAAAGCCGATGGGCAAGCGCTTACTCTTCGTTGATGATGAACCGCTGCTTCTCAATGGCTTGCGCCGTGCGTTGCATGGTACGCGAGATCAATGGGACATGAGTTTTGTCGATGGCGCCGCGGCCGCACTCAACGCCTTGGATAAGGAACACTTCGATGCCGTTATCTCGGACATGCGCATGCCCGGAATGGATGGAGCAGAACTGCTTGACCTGGTAAAGGAACGTCATCCCAATCTCATCCGCATTGTTCTTTCAGGGCAAGCAAGCCGCGCCTCGGTGCTCCGTTCTATAGCGCCAGCCCATCAGTTCCTCTCCAAGCCATGCGATCCTGGCGAGCTCATTGGTCGGCTCAGGCAGGCCTTCGCGATGCAAGACATGCTTGCCAATGACTCCCTAAGGATCGTCATTTCTCGCCTGCGCTCCATTCCAAGCTTACCCGCAATATACGAGGAACTGATCACCGCGCTCCGAACCGACGATCCTTCCGTCACCCACATTGAACGCATCATCTCAAAAGATGTCAGCATGGCTGCCAAAATCCTCCAACTCGCGAATTCCGCTTTTATAGGGAGTTGCGGCCGGGTGACCAATCTCACGCATGCGATCTCTCTGATTGGTATAGAAACAGTGCGCCTTCTGGTGTTGTCCGTACATGTGTTTTCGCAATTTGACAGCACTTCGGAGCTCACTCCGCACGTCCGGGGAATCTGGGACCACAGTCTCGCGACGGCAGGGCTGGCACGCCAGATCGCAATCATCGAGAAGTGTACGAAGGCGGTAATTGAAGAAAGTTTCACCGCCGGGCTATTGCACGACATTGGAAGAGTGGTGCTCCTGGCCGAGACCCCTCAGCAATATGCCCCCATCCTCGCAGAGACCGACTTGTCCAGAACCGTGGCGCTCGAACTGGAACGTTTCGGTTGTACACATGCCCAGGTCGGCGCCTATCTAATGAGCATCTGGGGCCTTCCCGTTCCGCTCGTGCGAGCGGTGGCCTTTCATCATTGTCCTTTCGATGGAGGTGAAAGCCAGTTTTCATCCCTGACCGCGGTGCACGCCGCCGACGCGATCTGCAGCGCCAGTGATCAGTCGCCCGCCAAGCGCGACGGCGACCTGAATGTTGATTATTTACAACAGCTGAGGCTGCAAGCCCGCGTGGATGTTTGGCGCGCCCTTTATGAAGCGAACAAGCTCACAAAGCCAATGGAATCTGCCTAACGTTGCCTGGAGCGTCTATTAAGTCCAGTGATTTTAAAGAAAAACTATTATCGGCCGATAATTTCATTCGCGCGAGTTCCTGGAGGCTGCACTGCCAGGTCTGGGTAAGCGTCAAAGGAAATATAAGTGGCCGAAAGAATTCTTCTGGTGGACGACGATGTTAACGTCCTTGCGGGTTATCGCCGCATTTTGTCACGAGAGTTTTATCTGGATACTGCCGAAAATGGCGAGCAGGCGCTGAAAGTCCTGGCCGATAACGGCCCCTTTGCCGTAGTGGTCGCGGACATGCGCATGCCGGGCATGGATGGCATACACCTGTTGAGCCAGATACGAACTGCATCGCCCGATACCGTCCGCATCATGCTCACCGGAAATGCCGATATGGAAACGGCCATTGAGGCGATTAACGAAGGCAACATTTTTCGTTTCCTCATAAAGCCCTGCAGCAAGGAGATGATGGCCAAAACGCTTACTGCGGCGCTCGTGCAATACCGTCTGGTCACGGCGGAAAAGGAATTACTGGAGCAGACGCTTAGCGGCTGCATCCAGGTCTTGACAGAAGTGCTTAGCCTGGTGAATCCGGCCGCATTTGGCCGGGCGGACCGTGCCCGTCACTACATCCATCAGCTGGTTGCCGCCATGAGGCTCGGCAATCCATGGAAATATGAAGTCGCCGCCATGCTGTCGCAGTTGGGCTGCGTCACGTTGGCGCCGGAGACGATCGATGCCGTATACCAGGGCGGCGAACTTTCCCCCAGTGAGAAAGCTCAGTACGATGGCCATCCTCAGGTGGCTCACAACTTGCTTTCGAAGATTCCCCGTCTGGAACCGATTGCATGGATGATTCAATACCAGAACAAGCCGGCTCCGGAAGCCAGCGACGTCGAAATGGTAGATATGCGGAAAGGCGCGGAACTTCTCCGCTTAACCCTGGCTTACGAACGCCTCATTCATAAGGGAATGTCCCGCACTGAGGCGGTGCACATGCTCTCCGTCAAAAATAAAAGCGTCAATCAGGAATTTTTCGACGCGCTGGTGGCGCTCGACCCCAATGCCGAAGAAGGCGAAATCCGCAAGTGCCGGCTTGAACTTCTCTCCCCCGGCATGATTGTGCAGGAGGAATTGCGGACCGAAGGAAAAACACTGGTTGTTTCCAAGGGCCAGGAAGTCACGCAGGCGCTGATTCTGAAGCTGAAGAATCTTCATGCCCGTCGAATGATCGGGGCCGAGATCACCGTATCGACTCCTGCCTCTACACTGGCATTCGTTAAAGGGGCATCCTAGCCGCAGGCAGCACATAGGCGGCATCACAGGCTGATGTGTCTGAGATCACATTCCGAGTACAGACCCCGTGTTGTAGTGGCTTTGAGGAGATACAACCGTGTGCCTGGCGATTCCGGGAAAAATCGTTGAAATAAACGAGCAGCAAGAGTTGCGCAGTGGCAGAGTGCAGTTTGGAGGCATTGTCCGCCAGGTCTCCCTCAACTTCGTTCCTGAAGCTGTCGTGGGCGATTACGTGATGGTCCATGTTGGCTTCGCCATCAGCCGTGTTGATCCCATCGAAGCCGACCGCACCTACAAAATCCTGCATGAAATGGGGATGCTCGAGGAAGAACTGGCGAGCGCCGCCGCAGACGCTGACTAGGTTCCCGGTTTGATTTTCTGATCCGCTTTTGTCCATTGTTTTCATCCCACGCCGCCTTTGGACCCTTGTGACCGGGCGGAGTAGCGAAACTCTGGCCCGAATGCAATACAATGCACACCCTAGGCTCTTGACATCTTCCCGACCTCTGTAAGCAAATGAAAATAAAGCGCCGTGTTGCCATTGTTCACAAGTGGCAACTGGCAGCTGGATTGCTGCATTAGCGACTTATGCCTCCCGGGGGGGTGGTTTCCCAGGCGCAGTTCCCCAGTCTTCAGCAAGGCAGTATGACAATCGCGAGGGTTTATGGCCACAGATTTGGGTGTACGCCGGCTTGCAGCCATCATCATTGTTCTGGCCGTTCTTGGACTGTCAAGCCAGGTGGCATTCGGTCAGTATCTATTTAATCGCGCAGACTTTTCCACCGCCAGCGGACCTCGCTCCGTGGCCGCTGGGGACTTCAACGGCGACAGTCGTCCCGATTTGGCGGTAGCCGACTCATTCGACGACCAGGTTTCAATTCTGTTGGGCCAGCCAAATGGCACCTATGCATCGCCAGTGAACTATACGACGGGCACGTTTCCTGCCTGGATCGCGACTGGCGACTTCAACGCTGACGGCAAATTAGACCTCGTCACAGCAGATGAGAACGGCAGCACGGTTTCGGTGTTCCTGGGCAATGGCGATGGAACATTCCAATCACAACAGGCTTATGGGACCGGTTTTGTCCCATTCTCAGTCATCATTGCTGATTTCAATGGCGACAACAAACTCGACCTGGCAACCGTAAACGTAAGTGCTGATACGGTTTCGATTTTGCTCGGTAATGGCAACGGAACTTTCCAGGCGCACCAGGATTTCGCAGTCGGCATTACCCCCCTCGCTCTCGTCGCCGCTGACTTCAATGGAGACCACAATCTTGACCTGGCGGTGGTCAACGCCAGCAGCAACACAGTTTCGATATTGCTGGGCAACGGGAATGGCACTTTTCAGTCCCAGCAAACCTTTGCGACCGGGTTGAGCCCGCAGGCAGTGGTTGCGGGCGATTTCAACGGGGACGGGATAATCGACGTCGCAGTCGCAAACGAGAATGACTGGACAGTCTCGCTCCTGTTGGGCAATGGCAATGGCACTTTCGGCACTCAAACCACTTTCGTAACCGACCAGAACCCGCAGGCCTTGATTGCCGCCGACTTCAACAGCGATGGCAAGCTCGACCTGGCCACGGCCAACCCCACGTTTGGCACGAGTTCCGTCCTGCTGGGCAACGGTAATGGGACATTTCAGCCTTTCGTGAACTATGGTGCCAGTTTTGGGGCTCAGGCCGTAGCAACGACCGATGCCAATGGTGATGGCAAGCTCGATCTTGTGGTTGTCAACAACGGTGCCGATTCCGTTTCCGTGCTGCTCGGCAATGGTGATGGCACGTTTGCTCCCCGCAAGGACCACGCTACGGGAGAGGTTCTTGCGAGCAAAGAAGACGCAAGCCCGCGGGGCTTGGCGGTCGCCGATTTTAACAATGACGGGAAGATGGACTGGGCGACAAGCAATGAACTCATCTCTACCGCATCGGTCGCCTTGGGAAATGGAGACGGCACCTTCCAAACGCAGCGGAATTTCGCCACCGGCACGGATGCAATCGCTGTGGTCACCACCGATTTCAACACAGATGGGATTCCTGACCTGGCAGTGGCGGATAATGCCAGCGCACAACTTTCTGTCCTGCTGGGCAACGGTGATGGGACATTCCAATCGGCCAGGAACTTCAGTCTGGGTGCGCAGGCTCAGCCAACTTCCGTGGCCGTGGGTGATTTCGACGCTGACGGCCACCCTGACGTCGCAGTCGCTGACGAAAACTCGAATAACGTTGCCATCATGCTGGGCACTGGCACAGGTTCATTCGGGCCTGCGACGTTCCTGATCCCTGGCACACACCCGACCGGTCTGACTGTGGCTGACCTGAATAATGATGGCAATCTCGATATTATCGTCGCCAACAACCTGGGCAACAGCGTTACGGTGTTTCTTGGCAAAGGAGACGGAACGTTCCAGACAGCTAAGACCTTCGGCGCAGGGGATGGGCCGACCGAAGTGGCCACGGCTGACTTCAATGGGGACGGCAATCTTGACGTGGCAGTCTCCACATCATTAGGGTTCCAGGTCAGCGTGCTGCTCGGAAACGGTGACGGAACGCTCCAGTCGCCGATGTTTATGTCCTCGAACGGTGGTCCCACGGACGTCATCACTGGCGATTTCAATCTCGACGGCAAGGCGGACATCGCCGTGTCGATCGGCAATTGCATCGACGTCACTTGCATTCCGTCGCAGGGCGGCATCGCGGTATTCCTCGGCAACGGCGATGGCAGCTTCCAGCCGCAGCTTTTGTACTCTTCCAGTCGAGTCCTGGCTCACGCCAATGTCGGCAACGGGCAGTTCGAGGATGTTCTGGCGAGCGCCGATTTCAACGGCGATCATATTCCGGATCTGGCTGTGGCGAATGAAGGCGACAACACGGTAACCGTTCTCCTCAGCAGCCCGGTAATCGCG
>Ga0335078_10002375_pt1 | contig 28563 bp, 14 predicted proteins | sample Lox_Sample_32_FD_206711 | JGI IMG/M metagenome (GOLD analysis project Ga0335078, IMG submission 206711) | Soil microbial communities from Loxahatchee National Wildlife Refuge, Florida, United States - Lox_Sample_3.2 | ecosystem: Environmental > Terrestrial > Soil > Wetlands | place: USA...
CCGAAGGTAGCGCGTATGGTTTTCCCTGGAGGGAGAAACGAGGCGAAATATGAAAACGCGGAAGTTCTTGCCGGTGGGGATTGCCTGCGCCGCGGTGTTTTTGGCGATTGGCGGATCGGCGCAGACGGCTAACGATGCCGATGTGCCGGTGGTGGACGGGGGGCTGGGGGCATGCAAAGCGGATTTCACGGTGAAGGACGGCGAAGGCAAGCCCATTTACAACGCCAAGATTAACGTGCTGATCAAATATGGATTTTTCAGCATGCGCAAGACTCAACTGGAAGCCGGAACAAACAGCGAGGGGAAAGCGCGGTTTACGGGTTTGCCGGAGCGCGTGAAGAAGCCGCTGGAGTTTGTGATCAAAAGCGGAAACGTGTCGTCTACCGTGACCGATGATCCCGGGGAGAAGTGCGAGGCGGTGTTCGACGTGAAACTGACAGAACGCTAAGCAAACGCCGAGTTACCAGGACCAAGGGAGAGTGCGGCGCTGGTCGCTACTGCGACGCGCGAGGTCCAGCACTTGCATCACGCGAAGAGCGTCAGCAGGTGTGACAATGAGCGGAGCAACACCAAGAATCGCGTCGCGGACGTTTTCGTAGAATGCGCGGTAGTCGCCGCGCAGCGTGGGAACCACGCGTTCTGTTGTGTTTGTGCCGTCGGAAAGAGTGAGCGTTCCCCAGTTTTCCTTCGGTTCCATTCCCCAGTTCTCCCCACCCGGAGGCCGGCCCGCGCGCAGCGGCGCCTCCTGAGGGTCCATGCCAAATTTGATGAACGAACCGCGCGTGCCATAAACCACAAAGCGGGCGCGTGGCGCGGCAGCGAGCATTGTGGAATGCAGCGACGCGCGCATTCCGTGCGGATAGTGAAGCAGAAGATCGAAAGAATCGTCGGTGAGCGAAACTTCTCGTTCAAGGCGGACATCGGCGGCGATTGCCTCGGGCGGACCGAAGAGAACGAGGGCCTGATCAATCAGGTGAGGTCCAAGATCCACCAGAATTCCGGAACCAGGTCCCGGCTGCTCGCGCCAGGCGCCGGGGCGAAGCCGCGGCCGGAACCGGTCGTAGTAGGATTCGAATCGCACGATGCGGCCGAGATCGCCGGAGGCGATGAGCTGGCGAATGGTGTGAAAATCACCGTCAAAACGCCGGTCGTGATAGACGCTGATAAGGCGGTTGAGCTTTTCGGCGAGCGCAATGAGTTCGCGAGCTTCTTCGACGGTGATGGTGAAGGGCTTATCCACTACGACGTCTCGGCCAGCTTCGAGACATCTCTTTGCGAGCGGAAAATGGGAGGTGTTGGGCGTGGCGATGGCAATGAGGCGGATGGACTCGATGGCAAGAAGTTCGTCCAGAGTACGAACGATGCGGGCTTGCGGATAGACTTCCGCGGCAGAGGAGCCGCTACGCTGAAGAATTGCCGCAAGGCGCAGGCCGGAAACGGCGTGAATGATCGGGGCGTGAAAGGCGCGGCCTGCGACTCCAAAGCCGATCAGACCGACATCAATGCCAGGCAGGGGCGCCATCCCATTCTCCAGGATGGTACAGAGTAGCCGAAAATCCGCTTCAACGATGCAGGAATCAGGGATTGCCAGAACACGCGGGCTCCTTCAGAATCGTGGGACGAACTGATGGCCGCAATTTCAACCGAAGAGTATTCCTCCCGAAATTATCGAATCGTATTTGAAATTCTCTCCTTCGGTTTCCTGGTTTCCGGAATCATCGGAACGTTGATCGGACCGATCCTGCCGACGTTCATTGCGCGCTGGTCGCTGAATGATTCCGCAGCGGGTTTTTTTCTGACGGCGATGTATATCGGGTCGTTGACGGGAACGCTGATCTCAAGCGTGGTGATCGAACGAAGAGGTTACAAACCGACGCTGGCACTGGGTTACGGGCTCGCAGCGATCGGAACGGCGGCTCTGATTCAACCGAGTTACAAAATGGCGCTGACGGCGACGGTCGTTTATGGCGTGGGATACGGCCTGCTCGTTCCGGCGACAAATCTGTGGGTTGCGGAATATTCTGGGCCCCGGCGGGCATCCGCGCTGAATTTGCTGAACCTGGCGTGGGGCATCGGTGCAATGGGCTGGCCGCCATTGGCTTTATATGCGATCCGCGGACAGCACCTTGTGGGCACATTGAGAGTGGTAGGTGCGGCAGCGCTCGTGCTGGCGCTGGGAATCTTATGGGGCCCATTTCTTCCTTACCATCGAGGACAGAAGGATGCGAGGGAATCCGCGGAGAGGAAGATTCCCGGGCTGTGGGTGGCGGTGGGGCTGGCATTTTTGTTTTTTGTTTACGTGGGGACGGAAAACGGAATCTCGCAGTGGTCGGCGGCACACGCAAAGCGGGTCCTGGCGCCCGGGGATCCGAGCTGGACTCTGGCTCCGATGCTGTTTTTTTTCGGGCTGCTGGGAGGGCGAGCGCTGGCTTCGTTAATTTTGCTTCGGGTGAAGGAGATTTGGGTGGTGTATGGCGGACTGATGCTTGCGGGCACAGCAACAGTAATTACGCTGAGCGCGAGAACGCGATCCACGCTGTTTGCGGGAGTGTGTGCCGCGGGACTCGGATGCTCGGGCGTTTATCCCGTGTTCGTGGCATGGTTGGCAAAATGGTATGGAAGCAAAGCGCGGAGCATGGGCGGAGTGATGTTTTCGTTGGCGGCGCTGGGCGGAGCGTCGCTGCCATGGCTGGTCGGATTTGTCTCGAAAGAAACGAGCAGCTTGCGGATCGGTCTTCTCGTGCCCGTAGTGGGATGCGTTTCGATGCTTGGCGTGACGGCGCTACTGCGCCCGCAGAGCCGAAGCTGAAGAAGCAGGGGAATTCGCGCTGACTTTTGCCGCAGGCTCCGGTGGATGAGTCATTTCCATGGCCCAGATGCCCGCAGGGCGCATGTACATCGAAGCGCGATAGTTGCCGGTGATGTCCCAAGCTTCGGGCGTGCGGAACCAATACCCCTTTGTTTCGTAGCTGACGTGATAGATGCCCCAGGCGGTGCGGTAGGCTTCGTCCTTCATGCTCTCCTCCAGCATAAATCCCGCGAGACCAAAGGTGGCGCCTCCCCAAACTTCCTGGACTTGCTGGTTGGTGGTGATAAGGGAGCCATCCGGGGAGATACCACTGACCGCGCCCATATCGCCGTTGGCGAATTTCATCACGTTGTAATCGTAGATGGTGGTTAGAGCTTTGCGACGCATATCGCGAGGCACGATATCGCCGAGTCCGGTGACATCGGCGTACCACTGGCCGGCGAGCTGTTCAGCCTGAATGCTGTCTTTGTAGGCGCTTTGCGTGTCGTAGCGGAAGTATTTTCCATTCCAGAGCTTGCTAATGTAGCTGGCTTGGCCCTTGAGGAAAAGATCGTGGTAATGAGAGGCAGCAGAGGGATCACCGAGTTTCTTCGCGATCTCTTCGGCGGCGCGTAAAGACGCAAGCCAGAGACTGCCGCAGTAGGCGCTATCGCCGCGGACGACCCATTCATCGTAGGTTTGATCGGGATAGCCGCCATTGTCGGGGATGCCGTCGCCATCGGCGTCAAATCTCTGCAGATAGGCGAGCGATTCCTGAACCGCGGGCCAAGTGTATTTCAGGAAAGCGATGTCGTTCGAACCGGTCCAGACAAAATCGCGGTAGATCATGAGAACGAACTTGGGATTGAGATCCCTCCAGCCGTTGGTGTCCTGCCAACTGAATTGATTCACCTTGAAGAAGGGATCTTCCTTCGGAACGCCCACATCGTGGGGAACGGCGCCTTTAACTTTGCGTTCGCGGAAGACAGCCTTACGCTCCTGGATGGACTTCCAAAGCCAGATCATGTGGTCGTCATAATCACGGGGGACGGTATCGGCGAAGTCGCGCATGACTTGCTTCTCGAGATCGGGCCAAAACCTGAGAAGCGGGAAGGAGCCGTAGAAACGGACATCGAGGGTTTCGTAAAACGGATAATCAAAGCACTCCATGAAGGAATATGTTTCCGGAGTCTTTGGATCGGCGCCGACCGGACGGCCCCACATGGAGCCGAGATCGGCGAGTGCGTACATTTCGTTAAAGAGCATGCCGCGATACCAGAGAGGCTTGCTTTCGTCGTCGACATAAGGCGCCTGCCAAGCGTCAATCGCGTCACTCCACTTTTTGGCGTTCAGCAGGGCGTCGCGAGCGATGGCCCAAGCATTGTTTCCGCTGGTGCCATAAAAATCGGTGTAATGGCGATACCATTTGCGGCCCAGGCCGAATTCAAAGACCGGAAAATCCCAGGAGATGACGATCGGCACGATTTTCTGTTCGCCGGGCTCCAGAGTGAAGCGGACGGCAATCGCCCCGGCAAGGCGCTCGCCGCTACTGAGCCAAGGAATGCTGGTGTCCGGGAGAGTTCCGTCTTTCGAGAAGGAAGACCACACCTCGCTGCCATCGCCTTCGGGGGAATAAGTTGTTACATAGCTGACGTCTACGCCAGGAGATTCGAGAGCGGCAACGGCGATCTGGCCATCCCAGGGATCGGGGATTTTGCCGGCGCGGTTGCGTTCGAAAATAATTCCCTTCATCGTGCCGTTCGAAAGCGGCTCGGAGGAAAAGCGATTGAAGTTTCCTTCGTTCAGAGCGGCATCAAAGTTGCGGTTATATCCGCGGAGCCAACCAAGCATGTTGGTCCAAGAGAGAAGAATTGAGACGGTGACTCTCTTGCTGGTGGGATTTACGGCTTGCCAGCGGTACACGGCAACGGGATAACTGGTCTCTTTGTAATTATCGGGAAGGATCGGAGAGAACTGCTCGACGGTGACCCTTGTGGGAAATTGATCGAGGCGGTACTCGAACCAGGATTTCGGATAAAGCGCAGCGTAATCGCCGGCCCCAATAGGATAATCCCACTTCCAACTACTCAACTGAAATCCCTGAGGATGGCCGGTGAAGAGGACGCGGGCAACGCCAGAAGCGTCACCCTCTGACTTCTGGAACATAGCGAATTGATTGGAATAAATCGTTTCATAGCGGTGGACGCCGGCCTGTAGATGCCAGCGGGCGAAATCGCCGCGATACGTCTGAGAAAACGTGCCAGCGCCGAAACCGCCGACCGGAGCGCCCTGATAATAGCCGTCGTCAATGTGAGTTGGTTCGAGAGTAGCCTTTTTTGTTCCGGGATGCTCGAGCGGCAGGCCAATGGGACGCCGCCAGGCGGTCTTGGGAATATCATCCGCGGCGGTGGCGCGCGGAGCGAGAAAAAGGAGGGATGCGGCAAGCAGGAAAAGCGCGCCTCGACGGAACTTCATAAAACCTCCTGACAAAAACAGGGGCGCCCTGCGGCGCCCCAGGGGTGTCCAGAAACGTTGGGAGAAATCTTATAGAAAATCGTTATTCTAGGCAAGATGGAGCATCGCGGAATACCCTGCTGGAGCCCGATCGCAGATCGAGAGATTGATATCGTCCGGGCGGTGGCGGCGCGGAGTGCCGCTCACCTGGGGTATATTCTCGTGCGGTGAAAAAAGCTTCTCACGTTCAGGGATCGCCGACGACGGGGCTGCTGATCGGCCTGGCGCTGACGCTGACCGCCGTGCTGGTGTTCGGTTACTACATGCGCGAGCAATTCGCGGGATTGCGAAGATTGCAAAGCGACATGGTGGACCGGAACCGCAAGGATTCGTTGCAGCTGCTGCGCGTGCAGAACGATCTGAACTCCGTGGCACTGGCGATGCGGGACATGCTGGATTCACGAGAGCCCTATGGGTTGACGGCGTGGACCGCAGAGTTTCAACGAATGCGGGAAGACCTGGACGCGGCGCTGCGCATCGAAGACAAATTTGCGACGGCAAGGCGTACGCCGGAACAACGGCAGTTCCTGAACCAATCATTGCGCGGATTTTGGGACGCGGTGGACCGGATGTTCGCCCTGGCGGCGAGCGGGAAGGAAGCAGAAGCGAGGGAACAGATCCGGGTGACGCTGCAGGCGCGAGAAGCGGCGCTGAGCACGGCGGTATCACGGCTGCTGGTACAGAACAACGAAGGGGAAGAAGAAGCGGCGGCGCAGATTGCAAAAATCTATGACCGGGTGCAACGGCAACTCTACGTTTTTCTGAGCGCGGCGCTGCTGGTGATCGTGGCGACAAGCTTATATTTGATTCGATCAAACCGGCGGCTTTTCGCGAGGATCGAGACGCTTTCCGAGCAGCGCAGCGATCTGGCGCAAAAGCTGATCGCCACGCAAGAGGCGACGCTCAGGCACATTTCACGGGAGCTGCATGATGAGTTCGGGCAAGTGTTGACGGCGATCGGTTCACTGGTGGGGCGAGCTGGTGACGCTGTGCCCAAGGATTCGAGGCTCCATGAGGATTTGCAAGAAGTTCGAGAGATTGCGCAGAGCACACTGAACAACATTCGAACGCTTTCGCAGGCGCTGCATCCCGTGCTATTGGAGGAAGGCGGGCTGGCGAGCACGCTGGACTGGTACGTGCCGACGGTGGAGCGGCAGACCGGGCTGAAGATTCATTATGAGAAAACCGGACTGCCGTTCGCGGTGGAGAGCGGAGCGGGCGTGCACGTTTACCGGGTGCTGCAGGAAGCGCTGAATAACGTGAGCCGGCATGCCGGAGCGAAGGAGGCGTGGATTCGAGTGAAATTTCTTGTCGGCGAATTGGTTCTGGAGATCGAGGATCGTGGCAAGGGCATCACGGAAAACAAAGGGCAGCACGGGATCGGCATGGTAGCGATGAGAGAACGAGCGGAGATCCTGGGTGGAACGCTGGAGATCGGGCAGCCGGAGGAACACGGAACGCGGGTGCGGCTGCGAGTTCCGCGAGAGAAACTGGAGACACATGGCGAATAAGATCACGGTGCTGCTGGTGGACGATCACGCGCTGGTACGGCGCGGGTTCCGCCGAATATTGGAGGATGACGCGGCGATCGCCGTGGTGGGCGAGGCGAGCGACGGAGAAGAAGCGGTGAAACTCGCAAAGGAATTGCAGCCGGGCGTGATCGTGATGGATTGCGCGATGCCGAACATGAACGGGCTGGAGGCCACGCGGCGCATCCTGGAGAACAAACCGCAGACGGCGATCCTGATGCTGAGCATGCACTCCGAGGACACGCTGGTGCGGCAGGCGCTGGAGGCAGGGGCGCGCGGGTATGTATTGAAAAACGCGATGGACCTGAACCTGGCTGCGGCGATCCGCAGCGTGGCGGCGGGGAAGACGGTGCTCGATCCGCAGGTTGAGAAGCAGGAGCAGTTAAAGGGAGAGCGTGAAGCGGGTTTGACGACGCGCGAGCTCGAGATTTTGCAGCACATCGTGGCGGGAAAATCGAACAAGGAGATTGCGGTCGAGCTCAATCTGAGCGTAAACACGGTATCCGTGCACCGCGCAAACATCATGGACCGGCTGGGCATTCACAAGACGGCGGAGCTCGTGGTGTACGCAATTCGCAAGGGGCTGGTGAATTTGCCGTGAACCGCCGGGAATTTCTCCACGGAGCGCTGGGGGCAGGGCTGGCGGGGGCGTATCTTCCCCCTTCAATCGGGGCGCAAGGAAACACGGGGCTCGGCTTCCGGCTAGCGGACGTCGCCTCGAGGGCGGGAATTTCCTTCCATCACAACAGCGGCGCGTACGGAGGCAAGCTGCTGCCGGAGACTTTGGGATCCGGTTGCGCGTTTCTGGACTACGATGCGGACGGCTGGCAAGACATTCTGCTGATCAACTCGATGGACTGGCCGGGGCATAAGCGGCAGCGGACGACAATGAAGCTGTACAAGAACAACCGGAATGGGACCTTCACGGATGTGACGCGGGCCGCGGGGCTGGACATCGAGATGTACGGAATGGGAGTGGCGGTGGGGGATTACAACAACGACGGGTTTCCGGACATTCTGGTGACGTGCGTAGGACAGAACCGGCTCTTCCGGAATACGGGCCGGGGACATTTTGTGGACGAGACGCGAAGAAGTGGGCTTTTTGGGAGGCAGGCGTTCAGCACTTCGGCGCTGTGGCTTGACTATGACCGGGACGGACTGTTGGACCTTTTCGTGTGCAACTACGTGAGCTGGTCGCCGGAACATGATGTCTTTTGCAGCCTGGATGGGAAACATAAGTCCTATTGCACGCCCGAGGCGTATCGAGGAGAGACGTGTTGGCTGTTCCGCAACCGGGGGAACGGAACGTTTGAAGATGTAACGCCAACGAGCGGGGTGTTCGACACGAGTTCGAAATCGCTGGGCGTGGCGATGTTTGATTATGACGGCGATGGATGGCCCGATCTGCTCGTGGCCAACGACACACAGCCGAACAAACTATACAAGAATCTGCGCGACGGAAAATTCAAGGATGTGGCTGTGGAAGCGGGATTGGCGTTCAGCGCCGATGGAAAAGCGCGGGCGGGGATGGGAGTGGACACCGGAGACATTGACGATTCCGGCCGAATGAGCGTGGCCATAACGAATTTTGACAACGAGATGGTGGGGCTTTACCGGGCGAGCGGCGCAGGAACATACGACGATGTGTCCATGGCGGCGGGAATCGGCGGGGCTTCGAAATATACTCTGGGTTTCGGGTGCTGCTTCGTGGACGTGAATCTGGACGGGGCGCTGGACCTGGTGGTGGCCAACGGTCACATTGACGAAACGGTGCGGAACATCCGGGGAAATGTCGGGTATGCGCAGCCACCATTGCTCTTCCTGAACTCCGGGAAAGGGACGTTTGAAGACGTGGCCGCGAAGGCGGGGAAAGAATTTGCGGAAGTAAAGGTGGGACGAGGATTGGCGTACGGGGATTTTGACCGGGACGGGGACCTCGATTTGCTGATGACGACGAATAACGGTCCCGCATACTTGTACCGCAACGACGAAGAGGCGCACGCCCATTCGATCCGGTTTCATTTGAAAGGGACGAAATCGAATCGCGATGCGATCGGTGCAACAGTACGAATCTACTACGGCGGCGAGAGCCAGATGCGATTGGTGCGAGGCGGATCGAGCTATCTTTCGCAGTCTGAGTTGCCCGCGACGTTTGGGCTGGGACCACAAAACAGGATAGACCGCGCGGAAATTGAATGGCCGAGCGGAGCGAAAGAGGAATTCAAAAACCTTGCGGCAGAAAATGCCTTCCAAATCACAGAAAATAAAGGCATTGAAAGTATTTACTCGTTCTAATGCATTTGCATTATTGCGCCCTTTTGCGGCTCCCACTATAAGTGACGCAACGTAAGAACAGCGCACCCGAATCAGTGATCTTCAACATCACCTCGGGAGCACCCCTTGAGCGCGCGGCCGGATACCCCAAGTTATTCCGGCCGCGTCGCCGTTTGCGGGACCACTTGGGGAAATACAAATCACGATTCAGAGAGGCCCAATGAATCGTTGGCGCGGGCGTGTTGTCCTAGTTCTAGCTGTAACTTCCGTCATTCTTTATTCCTGGCCGGTACCAACACTGACGTACGAAGGCTCCGTGGTGTTCCACGTGGCGCTCGGACTGCTGTTGGCCGGAATGATGTTGCCCTTTCTGGGCAAGCTGTGGCGTTCGAGCGATTGGCTCGGGCGAATCGGCTGGATCCTTCTCTCGGCGGGGACCGTTCTCGGGATCATCCTGATCAAAGTTGGGACGCGGCACCGCGACGATAGATGGCTCTACACGCACATTGCTCTATGTTCCGTGGGCGTGCTGTTTCTTCTTGGAGCGTGGTTGAAGGAGCGTGGCTGGCTGGGCGCCGGCATTCTCTCGCGGACCGCGCGGTTTGCTGGCGTGACTGTTCTCTTCGCAGGAGTTGCGGCAGGCGCGTGGTATTTGCGCGTTCCGGTCTGGAATCACGAATTTCGGATTGTGAATCCGATGATGCCACCGGCGACGATGAACGGGGAAGGCGATGGCCCGACCGGAGAGTATTTTCCGAGCTCAGCGCAGACGCTGGGCGGAAAACGAATCCCGGCGAAATACTTCATCCAATCCGATGCCTGCCAACGGTGTCACGCGGACATCTACAAGCAGTGGCAGAGTTCAGCGCATCACCTCTCGTCGTTCAACAATCAGTGGTATCGCAAGAGCATCGAGTACATGCAGGACACGGTGGGGATCACGCCTTCGAAATGGTGCGCAGGGTGCCACGATCCAGCGCTGCTCTTCAGCGGGATGTTCGACAAGCCAATTCGAGAAGTAGAAGACACACCGGCAGGGCAAGCGGGGCTGAGCTGCCTGATGTGCCACAGCTTTGTGCACGTGAAAAACACGATGGGGAACGGCAATTACGTTCTGCAGTATCCCGAGATGCATAAGCTCGCGGCCAGTGATAACCCCCTGATCCGTCGCCTGCATGACTTCATGGTTCGGCTCGATCCGGAACCGCACCGGCGAGTTTTTTTGAAACCGTTCATGCGCGAGCAGATCCCGGAATTCTGTTCGGCTTGCCACAAGGTGCACCTCGATGTGCCGGTGAACCACTATCGTTGGGTGCGCGGGTTCAACGAGTATGACAACTGGCAGGCGAGCGGCGTTTCGGGATTGGGCGCGCGGTCGTTCTACTACCCGCCACACCCGATGATGTGCGCCGATTGTCACATGCCTCTGGTGAGGTCGAACGACGACGGCAACATCAATGGGTACGTGCACTCGCACCGGTTCCCGGGCGCGAACACGGCGCTGCCGACGCAGAATGAAGATCCCGTACAACTTGAAACCGCGGAGAAATTCCTGAAGGACGGCCAAGTGAGCGTGGATATTTTCGCGGTCTCGCCAGCTGGGAAAGAACCGATGCCTGTGGCGCCGGAAGCAGCGCCGGGACAGGAGCTCTCAACGACGTTTGGAGTCGGCGAGGAATCGGAACTCAACCTGCCGAAGGCGACGTTCGATACACTGCGACCCGTGACGGCGCCGCTTGGAAAAGTGAATGCGGACGTGCGGCGCGGCGATACGGTGCTTGTGGACGTGGTCGTGCGCACTCGAAAGGTTGGACATTTCTTCCCTGGCGGAACGGTGGATGCTTTCGACGTGTGGCTGGAGCTGAAGGCTACCGATGAAAAAGGGCAGACGCTCTTCTGGAGCGGCAAGGTCGAAGACAACGGCAAGGGACCTGTGGACCCCGGGGCGCATTTCTACCGATCACAGCAAATTGATGAGCATGGAAACCTGATTAACAAGCGGGATGCGTGGGCGACGCGGTCCGTGGTTTACGTGCACCTGATTCCACCCGGAGCAGCGGATACGGTTCATTACCGGATGCACATTCCGGAGTACGCAGGGAAAAAGATAACGTTCCATGCGGAGCTGAACTATCGAAAGTTCATGTGGTGGAACACACAGTTTGCGTTTGCGGGAGTGGAGGACAAGCCATATCCCGGAAGCACCACTCCGGATTACGACGACCGCAAATGGCAATTCAACGGGGATACATCGCATAACGTCGGCAAAGTGAACGGGATTCCCAACTTGCCGATCATCACGATGGCGGAAGATACCAAGACGATTGACGTTCTGCCGCAGAGCGCGGCTGCGCCGAAGCCAGTGACCGAGGTAACGAAGGAAGACTGGATGCGGTGGAACGATTACGGTATCGGTCTCTTTTTGCAGGGCGACCTGCAAGGGGCGGAGGCGGCGTTCACGAAAGCCACGCAAGCGGATCCGAATAACCCGGACGGATGGGTGAATATCGGTCGGGTTCGCGTGCAGGAAGGCGACACGGAGGGCGGCATCAAGGTGCTGAAGAAAGCGCTTGTGCTGCATCCGGGGCTGGCACGGGCAAATTTCTTCTATGCCCACGCATTGCGACAAGAGGGAAAATTCGATGAAGCGGCGACGCTACTCGAAAGCGTGCTCCAGCAATATCCCAAGGACCGTGTAGTTCGGAATGAGCTGGGGCGCGTTTACTTCCTGCAAAAGAAATACGCGGAGGCCGTGAAGCAATTCGAGTATACGCTGACAATCGACCCTGAGGACTTGCAGGCGCATTACAACCTGATGCTCTGCTACAACGGTTTGGGCGATGAAAAACTGGCCGAGGAGCACAAGGTGCGTTACCTGCGGTTCAAGGCGAACGAAGCGGCGCAGGCGATCACCGGCCCGTATCGGCAAATTCATCCCGATGACAACAACGAGCGGCAAGCGATTCATGAACACGTGTCCGTGGCGCTGGGGCCACCTCCAAAGTCCTCGCCGGGCGCGACCCCGTATGCGAAGAGGCGTGCGAAGCTGGTAATCGCGCAACCCGGCGGCACGCCGTAAGATTCAAGAGCGAACTGATCGTGCTGATTGCATATTCGATGGAAAGCGATTGTCGCGTGGCCACGGAGCAAAGCGTGGGCCGGCCGGAAAACAGGGGAAAAACGTGAAAAAATCGGTTGCAGTGTTCATCGTTTGCTTGTTGGGGCTGGCCCCATCGCTGCGAACTCTCCGCGCCAAAGCGAAGCCGGCCGAGGGCGACGCGGTGCATTTTGTGGACGTCACGAAGGAAGCAGGCATCCACTTCATCCACAACAACGGCGCCTTCGGCAAGAAATATCTGCCGGAGACGCTGGGACCGGGAGTGGCGTTCATTGATTACGACAATGACGGCTGGCCGGATATTTTTCTGGTGAACGGGACGGACTGGCCGGGGCATGGGTCGAAGCACACGACTCCGAAGCTGTACCACAACAATCATGACGGGACATTCACCGACGTCACCCACAAGGCCGGCCTGGACGTGGAGATGTACGGGATGGGAGTGGCGGTCGGAGACTATGACAACGACGGCTATGACGATTTATTCGTCACGGCGTACGGACAGAGCCACCTGTTCCACAACAACGGCAACGGGACGTTTACCGACGTAACACAGAAGGCAGGGCTCGGCGGCATCCACGAACTGAGCACCGGGGCGGCTTGGGTGGACTACGACAACGATGGGAGACTGGACCTCGTCGTGGCCAATTATGTGCAGTGGACTCCCGAGACGGACCTCTACTGCACGCTGGATGGCAAGAGCAAGTCCTATTGTACACCTGAATCGTATAAGGGCACGTCGGTGCGGCTGTGGCACAACAACGGCGATGGGACGTTCACGGACGAAACAAAGAAGGCGGGGTTGTACGATCCCACATCCAAGACGCTGGGCATTGCGCTTCTGGATTACGACGGCGACGGACGGCCCGATCTGTTCTTCTCGAATGACACGGAACCGAACAAACTGTTTCATAACAACGGCGATGGGACCTTCACGGAAAGAGGCGTCGTGTCCGGAGTCGCGTTTAGCGAGGACGGAGTAGCGCGCGCCGGCATGGGAGTGGATGCGGCGGACTACGACCGGAGCGGGAACACCAGCCTGCTGATCACGAACTTTTCCAATCAGATGATCTCGCTCTATCACAATGAGGGCCATGGGCTGTTTGTGGATGAGGCTCCTCGATCAGAAATCGGACGCGATTCCCTGCTGACGCTGGGATTCGGCTGCTTCTTCTTCGACTATGACCTCGACGGATGGCCAGACATCCTGGTGGCGAACGGCCATATTGACCCGGATATCCAGCGCGTGCAGGTGAACGTAAAGTACGCGGAGCCGCCGCACCTCTTCCGGAATCTTGGCAAAGGCAACTTCGAGGAAGTCACGAAATCCGTTGGTCCGGCCTTTGCAGCGGCACGCGTGGCGCGCGGGGCGGCCTATGCAGACGTATTCAACACGGGACGCCTCGATGTACTGGTTTCAACGAATGCGGGCCCTGCGCATCTCTTCCGCAATGAAGCGGGACCCGGAGCGAATCAAAGCCTGAGGATCAAACTTGTCGGGACAAAATCAAACAGGGATGGCATTGGAGCTATCGTTCACGTTACTTCAGGCGGGAGCACGGAGGAGCAGATGCTCCGCAGCGGCTCGAGCTATCTTTCGTCGAGCGAATTGGTGCTGACCTTTGGCTTAGGGCAAAACACGAAGGCGGACGCGGTGGAGATTCGCTGGCCGAGCGGACAAACAGAAAAACTCACAAATGTGAATGCGGGGCAGATGATTACCGTGACCGAAGGAAAAGGGATCACGAACACCCGCGCCTATTCGAAGAAATGATCAGAGGATTACGGGCACCTGCGGGACTTATAACCGGCAGATGAGCAATTCGCGCTCGTAGACCATCTCCTTGGGCAGGTGGTCGTGAAGCAGGATGAATAATTCTTCGTGCTCGATCACTTCTCTGTGCCAGGCATCCTTGTCGAAGCGCTGTAACTGCTCAAACTTTTCCGCAGGATAAGGCATTCCCTTCCATTCCATATCTTCGTAACGAGGCACCCAGCCAACTGGGGTTTCCTTGCCAAGCGCGCGGCCGCGGACGCGGTCCACGATCCATTTCAGGACACGCATGTTCTCGCTATAACCCGGCCACATGAATTTTCCCTCGCTGTCCTTGCGAAACCAGTTCACGTGAAAGATTTTGGGCGTAACGCTGAGCGAGCGCTGCATTTTGATCCAGTGGCGGAAATAATCGCCCATGTGATAGCCGCAAAAAGGCAGCATGGCCATGGGATCGCGCCGCACTTTGCCGATCGTTCCTGCAGCGGCGGCGGTCATTTCCGAGCCCATGGTTGCTCCGGTGTAAACGCCGGCGCTCCAATTAAACGCCTGATAGACGAGCGGCATCGTTGTAGCGCGACGGCCCCCAAAAATAATGGCATGCAGCGGAACGCCCTCGGGATCCTCCCAGGATGGGTCAATCGTGGGACACTGCGAAGCAGGAGCGGTGAACCGGGCATTCGGGTGAGCCGCTTTTGCACCGGTTTCTTTGGCAATTTGCGGCGTCCACTTCTTGCCTTGCCAATCAAGGCACTCGGCAGGCGGTTCGTCCGTCATGCCCTCCCACCAGACGCCGCCCTCCGGCGTGAGAGCGACATTCGTAAAGATGGTGTTGCGGGAAAGCGTGGCCATCGCATTCGGATTGGTCTTTGCCGAGGTGCCGGGAGCGACGCCGAAAAATCCCGCTTCCGGATTGATGGCGCGCAAGCTGCCGTTTTCGTCTGGACGTATCCAGGCGATATCGTCGCCGACGGTCCAGACTTTCCAACCTTCGAAACCTTTTGGCGGAATCAGCATGGCGAAATTGGTTTTGCCGCAGGCGCTGGGAAATGCCGCCGCAACGTAAGTTTTCTCGCCTTTGGGGTCTTCGACGCCGAGGATCAGCATGTGCTCCGCCATCCAGCCTTCGTCGCGGGCGATGTTGGAGGCGATGCGCAGCGCGAAGCACTTTTTGCCAAGGAGAGCATTGCCGCCGTAACCCGAACCATAGGACCAGATCTCGCGCGTCTCGGGAAAATGCACGATGTACTTTTCCTTGTTGCAGGGCCAGGGCACGTCTTTCCGGCCGGGAGCCAGTGGAGCACCGACCGAATGCATGCAGGGAACGACGCGAATCCCCTGATCAATCTGTTCGATCACGGGCATGCCGATGCGCGCCATGATGCGCATGTTCACGACGACGTATGGCGAATCGGTGAGTTGCACGCCAACTTTGGACAAGGGCGAACCGACAGGGCCCATGCTGAAGGGCAGCACGTACATGGTTCGGCCGCGCATCGCTCCGTTGAAGAGCGACTTCAGCTTTTTGCGCATTTCGTAAGGATTTTCCCAATTGTTGGTGGGCCCGGCGCTGTCCTTCGCGTAGGAGCAGATAAAAGTGCGATCCTCCACGCGGGCGACGTCACCGGCATCCGACCGCGCGTAGAAGCAACCCGGCCATAATTCTTCATTCAGCTTGATGAACGTGCCGCTTTTGACCATCTCGCAGCAGAAATGGTCGTATTCCTCTTTCGATCCGTCCACCCAGTGGATCGCCGCAGGCCTGGTCAACTCGGCCATTTTTTCAACCCAGCGCAACAGGTGGTCGTTTTTGCTCAGAGGAATTGCAGGATTGCGAGAAAGCATGGGGCGGGCTTCCCTCCCTTGCTATTTTCTCCGAAGAGGCATGGCGGGGTCAAAAAATCGTAGGTAGAACTCACACTGAAGCTAAGGTCCGAATGAAGTGGCGACATGGATCAAAGTAGCGTTCGGGAAGTAATGGTCCAGGATTTGGCGAAAATCGGCGCCACGCGTGGCCATGTCCATTGCGCCGCGCTGGCATAGGCCGATGCCGTGGCCTTGCCCCGTCCCTTCAAGAATCATTTCATCACCTTCAGGACGAGCGGTGAAATTGTTGCTGGGGACCGCATTCCAGCCGAGCCGCCGGTCTACGGCGAGGCGTCCCGCTTCGCCTTTAGCGATGAGCAGCGCAGCATCTTCGCGCGAGAGCTTCCGCGTCCAGCGAAACGGGCTGGTGTGGCAGTAATCGCAGACCACGGAGAAATAGGGATAACCATTGACCGGCATTCCGAGTTCTGACGGCGTGCGGGTGCGCCCGCCACAGCTCCGCGTGAACATCGCGGCAATCGGTTTGCCTTGGTAGGCGAGAACCAGCCCGGCCGTTTCTTCCGCGGCATGGACCGCGGGGCTGCCTTGCGCCGGATCGTCGCGCATCACCTGGCAATGCGCGAGATCACAAAAATCGAAACTTTCATGACGGCCTTTTCCGGCAACGAAATAGGAGCGCGTCACGACGGCTTGCGATTTCAGCGCTTCGTCCGGCGTGTGAGGCCTCGACTCCGCTTGAACGACAGATGCCACTGCCGTCTCCAGATCCATGGCCACTACAGGGCTGAGCTCGCCATCTTTAACTGTGATGGAGAGCGTTCCCCTATAACGTCGGTTAACCCGTCCTGGAACAGACAAGAAAAAGGAGCAGGCGCTGTTGCGTCCCGATGCATGGAGTTCAACCCCGCGTATCTCGCCGCCATGAATGGCGACAAGCATCTGATGGCCGGAGATTTTGATCCTCGCATCGGAATTTGGTGATCGCGGCTCAAGCACGAAGGTTTCGCCGGAAATGGTAATGACAAGGGCTTTTGTGGGCACAGCACGCAATTCGAGTTCGTGCGGATGAAACAGGCCGAGGACGCCGATGCGGACTTCTTGTGCGAAGGATGCGGAGGACGAAACTGCCAGAAGAAAGAAGAAGGCGAGGAAACCGCTTCTCACGATGCTATTGCTCCAGCCGGGCCAGCATTTGACCGGCGTTTGCCGCTGCGGTGGCTCCGGGCACTCCGTGGACGCGGATCATCAGAAGGAGTTCGGGTTGATCCGCGGGCACGAGAGCGATCACGAACCCGTCGCCCGGCGCGCGGTGCTCGTGGCGGCAAACCGCGGTGCCCGTTTTGACAAGGGCGCTGGTGTTTTTCAGAGCGTGACCCACTCCTGCGCCAGTACCCCAAACTGCCGAGTCCTGCATGCCCATGACAATCTCGCGCACGCCGGGCTCGTCGCGGCGGCGGACGAGTTCAAGGTACGCGCGAGCCATGCGCAAGGGAGCGATGGGCCACTCATCTCCGAGGCCCATAAGTGGAGGCCCGGTCAGGGTCGGAGCGGGCGAGTCTATGCCGAGCTGACTCGTAATCTCTCGAAGTTGATCGCCAGTGAGATGCGAGGCCATTTCTCGAAAGTAGGAATTGCAGGAATAAGCGATCGCGGAAACGATGTTCAACCGGCCGTGCGGCCGCGGCTGCCAGCAGCCACTTGCGGCGCCGCGGCAGACGTAAATCGGGTAGCGATACATGTGATGCTCGGCATAGGCGAGAGCGGTGAACGGCTTCACGAGCGATCCGAGAGGAATTGGCTGGTCTGCGCCGGGCCAGCGGGATGCGAGCAGCGCGCCCGTCCGCGCGTCCAAGAGAAGATAGGATAAATCCTGGCTGGCGAAATCGCGGTCGAGGATTTCGCGAGCGGATTGGGAAAAGAGGGAATGAGGCTTAGCGTCAGCCGTTGAGGCGGGCTGGTGAGTTGTGCGCGTTTGGCCGCGAACCGCTGCCCCGCACGATAGCGAGGCGGAAACGAGCAGGGTGGCCGTCAGGGCACTCAATTTCGCCATTCGTAAGTGACCGTTTGGAGGACGTGGTCGCCTGCATCGCGGACGACGATTTTCTCCGAGGACACTCCGGCAAGCACGGAGCTTAAGCTCTCAATATTGTCTGAAAAAAACTGCGGCGTGCGACCCGGTCCGCTTCTCTGTGGGTTCCCCTGATCATCGAGTAGACTCGTCAGGCGCGCAAACCTCTTGCGCTCCCCGGCATGATTGAAACCGGCGATCAGCTCCGCGGGCTCGGCGTTGGCTTTTTGGTTCAAGCCTGCCGTGATTTCGTCGAGAAGAACGGGATCGTCTGAAAGGAAGAGATTCTTGCCGCGCACGCTGAGAGAAAGAGTCCAGAGGCCATCAAGCTCGACGTGGCCGGAACTCGGCCGCCAAGAAACGCCGAGGTCGCTTGCGGTCAGCATCGGCCGGACAAAGCCGACGAGTACAGAGCGCACGGCTGCATCATTCCAATCCGAGTTGCCCAGCAGGGCAATGGCGGAGTGGAAGCGGACAAAGACTCCGTCCTTGTCCGTATCCGTTCTCTGGATGCTCATGCCAGCCTGCACTTCATTTTGCGTGAATAGCTCCTTTAGCGCATCCGAGGAAGCTGCCTGCGTCTGAAGCTTCAGCGGCGGCTGATCTATGCGCGTCTCCATGTCGCCGGTGCCACCGGTTTCGCCCGAGGAAAGCTGGACCTGCGGCGCGATTTTCGAGGGAGTTCCCGGACCCGCGTGAGGCGCGAGCAGCTTGCTTTCGAGCAAGGTGACGCAGGCATCCGCCGAGGGACTAGAGAAAATGCGATAAGCTCCGGCGTTCGCGGGGACCAGACGCGAGAGCGCAGCGACCGCGGCGCTTCCATCACCGGTGGGGGTCGCGCCGCCACCCTGAGTCTTTTTGATCAGTACGCGCTCCTCACGATATTCGCTGCCTGAAAGAAAGAGATCCGAAACCGCAGCGCTGTAGGATTTCATGTCCGTGATATTTTTCTGAATCCAGTACGAGCGGAAGTACGGGCTCGGCACAATTTTTTCGAGGTTCAACACCATGCGCAGATCGCCTGGATTGCCCGCGGCGCCCAGGGAGCGCGTCCACCAGGATTCAGTTTCGATCGTGGGATTCTTGCTTCCGGCGATCAACACCAGGGCACCTGCCATGAGATCCTCGCGAGTAGCCAGGAGCAGATAGCCACCGGTGGTTGCGAAAGCGACTTCACGTCCGGATTGCGCGTCCTGGCGATAATAGAAGGTCACTCCGCCAGCGGCGCGCGGCTCGAATTTTGCCCGCGATTGCAGCAAAGCCGTCTGTTCGACCTTGTTGGAATCCAATTTCGCGACGTAGAGGAACTGCAGTTTGCCGATATCGTAGAGCGCGACGGCACTTTGCGTTCCAGCCACCTGGGACACAAAGTTCATATCAGCCGGAAGTCCGGCGGCAGAAGCAAACTCGTCGCTCGCATCTTTTAGGCGAAGAAACAGGCGGGAACGCGAAAATGCATCGTAGTCGGCGCTGTGCAGCCAATCCTTTTTCTGCTGCGAACCATTCCAATCCGTCAGTAGCCCGGAAAAATCCTTTGCTTCCAGATAAAGCACGGCGCCCGAAGGCGCGTAGCGCGACAAGGATGGTTCTTCCGGCGCCAGCGCACGATACGCGGCAAGCACCGCACCAACACAAAGGCCGCATGCGGAGATGAATAGAATCCATCGTTTCATGGCCGTGCCGATCCTTTCTCCGCCTGCGCGGCGCTCGCAGACGGAATGCGCGGCCGCACCAGGCGGTCCTGCTCGAGAGCTTGATGCAAAATCGGCTGCCGCGCTTCATTCCGGCGTTCCCTGTCCAATTCTTTTCTCACTGTGGAGATCTTCGTGGCGATTTCTTTCCGGCTTTGCGCATTCTCTTCCAATCTTTGCGCCGCTTCCAGATACGGAAGGCTCTCTTTGAGCCGCCCGAGTCTTTCCAGAACTTCCGCGGCCTCATAAGCGATCCGCGCTCGCAGAGTCTGCGTCAATTGCGTTTCCTGTCCTGACGCCGCGGGCTCGCCGTTGTCCGCGTCAATTTCTTCGATAGGCGTGTCCATCCCGTAGCGATTTTCGGCAGCTTGCTGATAGCGATAGAGAACTTGCGGCCTTGGCGTCCCCTCCAGCGCTGCTAGTGCGAGATGATCGGCATGCTGTTCCGCCGCCGTTTCAAACAAGAGATATCGCGCCTCTTCACGAGCGGGAGCGTCCGCGACGGCATTTCGAAAGAGCTGCAGTTTGCTTTGCGGGTCGGTCGCAGTCTTCGCAGCTTCGATCCTGGCCGGATAGAAATATGGCTGATCGGCATCCTTGGGCGATATCTGCGCGGAAGAGGTGGCAAGGAGCCGCAACTCCTGCGAACCAAGGTTGGCGGACGTATTCTGGCCTCTTAGCGCGGTGGCGGCTTTCGTCCGAATTGCATAAGGATCGTCCGCGCTTGATGCGATCTTGACCAGGGTATCGCGGCTGGCGCTTTGCTCCTGCCCCGCTGCGAGCTTTGCCTGGGCTAAGCGTAATTTGAAGGATGCGTCCCAGGGCGTTGCGTTCACCAACTGCTCCAGAAATTCGACAGCTTCCGCGTCGTGCCCGGTTTTCTCAAGCAGCGATGCCGGCGGATCCAAATTCTCGAACGGATTCCCGACAACAACGACCAGCCTGCGCAGTAATTGCATCGCGCCCGGCAGATCTCCGTTCGCTATGCGGATTTCCGCCAGCCCGAGAAAGTTCGTGACGGACAGGTTGTGTCTGTTAATCTCTCGCGAGAAAACGAATTCCAGAATCTTGCGCGCTGAGTTTTCGTCGCCTTCCTTTTGCAGCTTTTTGGCCGCCGCCCGAAGCGTTTCCTCCGGCGGCGCGCTTTCTTCATTCGAGCGATAACCTGCCAGCTTCTCGTCCAGCGTCCCGACGTGCGCTGCGATCTGTAGTTCCATGGGTGTCAACTCAGTCGCATTTGCTGTTCTCATTTCTTCCGGCAGCGACGCCAGAAAATCGTTTGCCGTCTCGAATTGCTCCGTTTCGATCAAATAGCCTTCCCAACGGATTTGCCAGGTGCGCAGATCCTGCACCGCGGCTTCTTTGTCGGCCTCGGCAGCTTTGTCCACCGCGTCACGTTTTGCAGACAGAATCCGCTGATAAACCGGCGCGCGCTGCGCGAGAGGAATCCAGGGCGCATTGATTACGTCTGCGAGCACGGAGATCGGGTCGACCGCCGCGGTGGAAAGATCGAGCAGCCATGCCGTGGCCGGCGTGGGGTCGTGCAAACCCGCGTAAGCACTTTTCAATAACTCATTCGAACGGTAGGTCCCATTCTTTTTCAGATATGCACGCAAAAGAACATCCAAATCAGGCCGCAGCTCAGTGAAGATTCGATGCGAGCCGGAGTCCGCGGCGATGCGAGCAAAGTCTGTCCAAAAGCTCTCCGGAACGGAGGCTTGGTCCACCTCACTCGTTAGCGTGGCAATTGCGAGCTTCCACTGCTTTACGGCTTCGGCGCGGTCACCTTGCTTGAGATAAGCAAGGGCGAGGCGGTCGTGCGCTGTGATGCTGCCGGGGTTCAGCTCGAGCACGTGGAAGTAGTCGGCAATCGCGGCCCGCGTGTCGCCCTTTTCTTCATAATAATCGGCCACTTGCAGGTAACCTGAAGAGGAGGCCGGGCTCTGCTCAAGCACAGCGGGAAGGAAATCCTCTGGATTGCCTAAATTCGAATCTCCCAGGTATTCGCCGTAGCGCGAACCGTAGTAGAACCAGATGTCGCCGGCAAGCTCCTGATCGCGGTTCAATTTCTTCCCGATGCGCTCGCCGATCGTTTCGTCGCCGAGGGCATCCACAAAGTTCTTGTCCACAGCCGCAGTGTTCTCGGCAAAATACATTCCGGTCAGCGCATCGTAGGCATTTCTCCAAACGGGCACGCGAGCCCGAGCGCGCGCCCCAACCACTTCGTGCGCCAGTTCCTGGGTGCCATGAGCAATCACAAAATCCGCCGCCTGCTCGCCCCACGGCGTCCAGTTGGCGGCGACTTGCACAAGCTGGTCGGGCCGTTTGCTCAATAGGAGTTCGAAATAACGGTTGAGTTGGCCGCTTCCCATGTTGCCCGGCCAAACAGAAGACGACAAACGCAGCTCATTCTCCGCGTCCCCCGCCGACTGATAAGTGTCCGCGGCCTGCAACAAGATCGAAGGGCGTGTGACAGAATTCACCAGTGGAGCGAACTGCTCGAGCCGGGGAGCCAGTTCCTCAAATTTCAGCCGCCGCCGTTCGAGCTCCGCATAGCTTTGCATTCGCGCAAGCATCACCCCTGGATTCGTTGTAGGGGCCGAGGTCAGCTCATAGCGCCACTGCGCTTCGAGATCCGTCAATCCCGCCGATTGGACCAAAGGTATGGCGAACGTTTCCACGTCCATAGGAGTCATCGGCGCGCGCAACTTCTGCGCAAATTGGGCGAACGACGCCTTCTCTTCCGGCGTGAAGTATGTCGCGACTGTCTTTCCCATCTCTGTGAGCGCCGCGGCCATGCCGCTTCGCGCGTTCTCGAGGCGCGTTTCCTGCACGCGCTGGCGCCATTCGCTGTTTGTCACGGCAGCGATGCCCTGTTTCGCAGCTTGCTGCTCAATGACAGGGAGGCTTGCCGATGCGGCGGCCATCGCTTCCCGCAATTTTGCGTAGGCGGCATCTTGTTGGCGCAGGCGCGTCATGATGTGCGCATAGAGCGCCGCGCCCGAATGATTGTCTGTTGAAGCCAGCAATTCGGCGCCCGCAGCGCCGAGCCCTTGTTCCGCGAAGGCGCGTGCTTCCGTCACCATTCCCCAGCCATCAAGCTTCCGCGCAACTTCAAAATATTTGTCCGGGCGTTCGGGCTTTCCTTCGATGAGCGCGGTTTTCAAGGCCGCGATGGCATCCTGGGTCCTTCCCTGGCGCGCGCGGATTTCCGCAACGTTCTCCATCCATTGCGGATCTTTGTAGGTAAGATCGTAGAGCTTCTGATAATCGCCGGCAGCGTCGTCAAACCGCATGAGGCGTTCCGCAAGCCCGGCGCGGGCGGTTCGCAGGTCCACGCGGTCGGGCCGAATCGCAATCGCCTTCCCGTACGCGTCAATCGCCGATGGGTAGTCCTCCAGGGTAGTCTGGATCCGCGCCAACACCATCGCCCAACGGTAGTCGCGCGGAGACTGCTGCACAGTTTTCGCGTAGAAATCCACCAGCCGTTGCTGAAGATGATTCTTCTGCGCGTATAATCCGGCCTCGTCGGCGAGGCCCTCGTCTTCCGGAAAGGCATTGATCAGCTCGATGTACTGGTCCACGGCCCCGGAGGTGTCATTCAAATTCGTCAGCGCTGGAATCAATCCGCGCCGGAGAGTCGCTACCTGCGCTTTCTTTGCGTCCGTAGAAAGCGGTGCGTTGCGAAACGCTGAGATCTCATCGGTATAGAACTGCTTCAATCCCTGCTGGTCCCCGGCTTTCGCGTAGGTATCAGCCATCGCCGCGAGATATTGCGCGTCGTAAGGAGAATCTTTCAGAAGCTGCGTGAGAATCTCCCGCGCCTGGAGATAAAGCTTGGCTTCCGTGGATTTGCGCGCCGCTTCAAAGGCGAACTGCCTGCTGAGATCCGGGTACGCATCCTTCGTGGCCTGCTGCAGTACGGCGATCGCCTGCGGATAAAGCTTGGCTGCCCAGTAGAAATCCACCGTCGCCCGCACGACCCCAAGGATTTTCGGATTCTCTCGATACAGCTCCTCAATTTTCTGCTGGGCCGCGGAATTGTCCTTGCGCGCCTGGTACAGACGGATCAATGCATAGCGCAACTGCAGCCGTGCAACAGGATCGGAAGTGAGCGAAATCTCCTTGACCAAAGCATGTTCGCGCACGCCTTCCAGGGATTTCTGCTCCGCCAGAGTTTCGAGCTGCGTGGCTTCTTCGAGAGTCGTCGCGCTGCTGACTGCCGCATCGAGCAATTCTTCCAATTCCTTCTTGCGGTTCAACGTTTCCAGCACCCGTGCCCGGAGCGTTACAGCAGCGAACGATGCTCCCGGTTCTTGCGCGATCTTCTCCGTCGCGCGGTTCACCAGATCCCGGTACTTTGGCCGTTGCGCAAGCTGCAGAAGGCGGTTCTCCGCGGGAGACCACTCGCCTGCCGCCAGGCTGCCCTTCACATATTCTTCAGTCGCGTGGGGGTAATCGCGCTTGCCTTCATTGATTGCGCCTTCTTCATAGGCATAGAGCGCGGGATTGCCAAATTTCTTCCGCGCCTCTTCCAATAGCTGCAACGATCTGTCGAAATCAAAGTAGTCCCAATAGATTGTTGCTGCGTCCAGGTAGCCGTTCGACTCTCCCGGGGTTACCTGCGGGATGCGGTCCCAAAACGGCGCGGCCCGCTCGAAAAGTTCGCGATCAGCGAGCGTGTCGCCAATCCGTGCCGTGAGCTCGGTGTTTGCCGGATCGGCCGCTAAAAGGTTCTGTTCGATTTTCACAGCGGTGTCCGTATCCGCCGGATTAAGGTAAGCCAACGATCGAAAAACAGAAGAAGCCGTGTTCCCCAGTTCGGAATCGGCGGGATATTCCTCCGCAAGATCTTTGAGCACCGGCGCACTCTCCTCGAAGTGGCACCGCCAGAGTTCCGCCTGCGCAAGGTATTCGCCCGCGGCCGGATTTTCCTTGACGAACTCTCCCAAATTCCCTTTTGCCTGTTCCTCCTGGCGCACGGACTGTAATTCTGATTCAAGCTTCCCGGTGTAACTCAAGTAGGAGAAAAACTCGTTGCGCAGATTGGCATCCTCGAACCAGTGCTGCCGCAAAAGCTTTTCCCAAGCTGCCTGGTCGTACGTATCCCGCCAGTGGTAAGCCATCAAAAGGTTGTTCACAAAGACGGGATTGTGCGGGAAGCGCTCATTGGCATACAAATTCAGCCGGACGTACAGTGCGGGGCTGCCTCCGCTCACCACGCCGCGAAAGTAATTCTCCAGGTCGGTGCCGTTGAAGAGCTTCACCACATTTTGCGTGAGCGACTCGAATTCCGCATTTTCTTTGCGGCGCAGATAGTAGCGAGCAAGCTTGCTGTACCAGGAACGGTCCGGGAACCGCGTCATCGCCTGTTTGTAGACTTCTTCTTCCTCTGCGCCAATGCGATTTTGTTCCAGGAAAACAGCCAGCCGCTCATAGAGCCCGGGATCATCCGGATTGTGCGCAATCTCGTTCCGCAGCACTCCGATCGCTTGCGGAATCTGCTTCAACTCTGCGAGCCGCGCAAGATAGCGCTCCAGAACCCTCGCGTACTCCGGCGAACGCACTCCTTCTTCTTCGCTCTTGGCGGCGCGCGTCGCGACTTGAAACGCCGCGTTCGCTCCACGCTGAGCGCCACGATCAGTGTTGTTTCCAACCTCCCCGTCAGGCTCAGCTTCTCCGTTGTCTTCCTGCGGCGCATAATCCATTCTTGCTCCGTAATATCCCTCCATGCCGGCCGCAGCGCTGCCCAGCGGCACGCCTTGCGCTTTCGTAGCAAGTACTTTCAGAACAGAGTCGTAAATGGCAAACTCATCGGCTGTCTGTCCTTTGCGCGCGTAGGCATCCGCCATCAAAAGAGCCACTTGGGTGCGTTGTGTCGCTCGCGCAAACGTGGAAAGGAATTCTTTTCCACCACGGATCACCGCGTCGCTCTCTCCGGCGCTTGCGTAATATTCAAGCAATTTCGTGTGCAAGGCCGCGCGGTCGGGTGAGTTCGGAAATTTCGAGTCGAGCAAAGCCAGTAATCTCGTTCCGCTCGAGCGATGAAAATAAGGCACGGCGCGTTGCTCTTCGTCGGAAAACTCGCTGGCGGGCTCAGTTGTGTTCAGAATCAGCGAGAGAATGCCGTTCAGGTATCCCGGTCCCTGATCCATCGTCGCGATATCGCGATACATGGACATCTCGCCGGTTCCAAAGCGGATCGGCGTTTCCGGTGCAGTGAAAAGCAGCCTTGCCAGGCCAGCCAGAGCGCGCTCTTGCGAATCGTCCGCGCTCTTCACGTTGTAAAGCGCAAAATAGTATCGCGCCGCTTCCGGATACTCGTGAATCTCTTCGAGCAGTTGCGCGCACGCGTAAAGTTCCTTGCTGGTCCACTCCGAATGCGCGGATTCCTTGTGCATTCTGAAGCGAGTGATCTCCGCCTGGGCCGCGTCCAGCTTCCCTTCTTGCTGGTAGTAGTAAAAAGTCAGCGCAGTTGCCCGCAGGTCTTCCGGATTCGCATTGAGCGCCGCTCTTTGCTCGTCCAGAAATTTTCGCAAGCTGTGCGTTTGCCCAAGCAGGTCGAAATAGCTCTTTACCAATTCCGGATCCCAGAGCGGCTGGAACGTCTTCTCGTAAACTGCCAATCCCTGCGGCAGTGAACCTTGACGGTATTCGACCAACGCCTTGGCCTTCACCGGAAAAATCTCGTCGCCGGGAAACTGTTTCCGGTATTCCTCGATCAACCGGTTCGCGGCATCGTATTCTTTTTCCGAGATCAGAAAACCTAAAAACCGCGAGTAGAGCGAAGGCTCGTTCGGATATCGCGAAATCCAGCTTCGATATTGCGCCTCCGAAACCTCCTTCGGAAATCCCTGTTGCTCGATGACAGTGAAAATTCGCTCGAACGCGAGCCAAGACTCCTGGCCGGCGGGCGGCGTCAGTTTTTCGGATTCCTCTGCGGGAGCATTGGCGGCTTCGCTTAGGATTTTGATTTCTTCCTGAGGCTGCAGTCTCCGGTGATAGAAATCCGCCAGCCCGATTTCTGCTTCCGCTTTATTTGAGCTGGCTTCAACGTACTTTTTCCAGTCGGCTTCCGCAGAGGCAAAATCCAGTTGCTGTTCATCTTCCAGCGCCAGCAGAGAATAGAGTTCGGCGTTCTTCGGCTGCTGAGTGATCAATGCTCCCAATGCAGGCCGTGTTTCGCTTGGCGGACGTCGGTGCATTACTTCCCCGCCGGGCAACTCCATCCATCGGAAGAAAACAAGCTCCAGCGGGCTCTTTGCTTCGACGTTGCGGATCCATAACGGCAGCTTTGCGTAGGCGCTGCTCAAGAAAATCCCGGCAAGCATCGCCACCGCGGCGGCGGCAGAGAAAATTCGCTTGGGGCGCGCAACTCTAGGGAATGATCTCAACGTCCACCCCCTGCGAGCCGATGTTGTGCGCGATGTCTTCGCCCGTCACCGTCAGCTTGTAGACGCCCGGGATCGCTTCTTCCGGCACAATCAACTCTCCGGTATTCGCTCCCGCGCTGGCGTCCCAGTGAAGCTCGACTGGCGCGGTCCCTTCCAGCCGCGCAACAAGAGTTCGCGTGCTCGAAGACGCCGCGACTCTCAGCTTCAGCGCTTCTCCGCGCCGGAACCTCTTGTGGTCAAGCTTGATTTGAATCACCGGCGGCTTGCTGGCAATCACAAAGGTCTTGGCTTCCCGGTAAGTCCGCCCAGCGCTATCTCGCAAAATCAGCCGCACCGTGTAAGTGCCGTCCTGCATATCGTCCGGCGCATAAAAACGCGTTTCCCACACATCTTCATCCTGCAGATAGCGCAATCCTTGGACCAGTCCGAACGGAAACAGCGCCACCACGGATTCAAATGTCCCATTTGTTTTTACGCGCAGCACCGGATCGCCCGGCCGGATCACCCGTGGCCTTAGAAGCGCGCGTGGTACCGCCAGAAACGACGTATACGGCGTCACGAACTTGTATTCGCGCGCCAGCCGGATAATCTCGTCAATCGTTGCCTCGTCCTCTCCCTCCCGTTCGATCTTTTCCAGTAACGCATCGACTCTGGCCCGCGCCCAAAGCCGCGGCAATTGCGGGTGCTCCAACGATCGCGCGGGAAGCTCCGCGTTCTGTGAAATCTCCACAGGAGTTCCGTCTCGTTCGCCCCGAACCGTGAATTTCACGTCTTTGCGCGGTTGCGGGTACCTCCCGACCCAACCCGCCACGGAACCCGGATACGCGGTATCCTGCAGCGGATAGACCAATTGCAATCCTGCGTCTGCCGCCGCGTCCATGCGAAGCTGGCCGACAGGCGACCTTCCAATCTTGGACAGAAACGCATTCAGCTTGAACTCCATCGGCTCGGTCGAAAGGACCTGTTCGAGGACGCCCTCATTGCGCGCCAGCATGCGCAGCAGTGGCACGTTCGCATCATCACCTACTCCGAAAATATACGTCTTCGGCCGGTCCGCTTCCGGCAGCTTTTTCCACGCTGACGCATACCACGCCGCAATGTGGCCGTTCTGAATCGGTCCGCGTGTCGCTCCGCCGTCGCTGATCAGCACAAGATATGCGTTGCCGCCGGGCCTTCCGGCGCACTGTCGCAACCCCGCTTCGAGCGCCGCTTGCAAATTCGTTCCGCCGCGCAGCTTGCTTGCGCGCACAAAGTCCAGCGCATGCTGAATCCCGGTGCCATCAGCGGTCACGGGCTGCATTTGGTAGGCGTGAGTCTGGCTGTTGAATAGAATTAAATTGAAGTTGTCCGATGGCTTCAGGGAACGGAGCAGAGTCTCGAGAGCCTCGTAGCTGCGCTCCAGTTTTTCCCACTGCATCGAAAGCGAAACATCGAACAGGATGATGACCGTCTTCGATGGCCCTGGAGCCGTCGCCGAAGCCCCTTGGGCGGGTAGTTGCGCGTTTCCATTGCCCAGCAACGCCTCTACTTCAAAAAACCCTGGCTCGTTTGTCTTCTTTACCGGCGCCATCTCCGTCGGTGATGGC
>Ga0335078_10002376_pt1 | contig 28560 bp, 26 predicted proteins | sample Lox_Sample_32_FD_206711 | JGI IMG/M metagenome (GOLD analysis project Ga0335078, IMG submission 206711) | Soil microbial communities from Loxahatchee National Wildlife Refuge, Florida, United States - Lox_Sample_3.2 | ecosystem: Environmental > Terrestrial > Soil > Wetlands | place: USA...
CCGGCTGTGACTCAGGGTCATCCTCGCCGTCGCCGACGGCGGTCGCGGTGACCGTGTCGGCGTCGCCGGCCGCGACCGCGACGGCGATCGAGCCAACGCCGACACCGTCGCCGACGGCGCCCGCGCCCTGCATGCCCGGGCAGTTCGAGATCTCGATCAACAACCAGCAGGGGGCGGCGGGCACGATCTACGACACCTTCGAGATCCGCAACACCTCGACGGACGACTGCGCGGAGAACGGTTACCCGAAGCTGCAGATGCTCTCGTCCGGCAACCACGAGCTGTCCACGTCGTGGACGAACGACAACTCACTGGCTTCGCCGGGACCGGTCGACCTGCCGCCCGGGACGATGCCGCTGGGCGCGTCGGGCGCGTCCGGGCACGGCTTCTTCAGCGTCTCGTGGAGCGACGTCTCGTGCACCCCGGCGGCGTCGAACACGCCGGCGTTCTGGCAGGTCACGCTCCCGACGTCAGGGTTCCAGACGGACGTCACGGCGATGACCGGAAGCAACGTCTGCGGCGGCGCCATCAGGGTCGGCCCGATCAAGGCCGTCCCGTACACTTGATCCCCCTGCACGCACTGTTCGGATTCATCGCCGTGCCCGCCCGTTCCCAATAGAATTCGAGCCATGGCAGTGCTGCTGCTCAACGCCTCGCTGCAGCCGCTCAACGTGATCAGTCACCGGCGGCTGGTTGTGCTCCTGACCAAGGAGCGCGTCGCGTTCGTGGACGAGACGGCGGAGCGTGAGGCCGCCGAAGCGCTGGCCGGGCGGCGGCTCCCGGAAGGCGTCGTGATCGTCCGCCTGCTGCGCACCATCCACGTGCCGCGACGGCTGCTCCGTCCCAACCGGCGCAACCTGTTGCTCCGCGACGACCACACCTGCCAGTACTGCGGCCATGTCGGCAGCGCCGCCGAGCTCACCGTCGACCATGTGGTCCCCGTGTCGCGTGGCGGCGCTCCCGACCGCTGGGAGAACGTGGTGATCGCCTGCCGGAAGTGCAACTGGCGCAAGGCGAACCACCGTCCCGACGAGGTCGGGCTCTCGTTGCGGCGCAAGCCGGTGCCGCTGACCCAGGAATACGCGCACATCATCTTCCTCCGCTATCCGGAGCTCAAGGCCGCGTACGACCGGCTGCTCGCCGCCGCCTGATCCCATCGCCCGATCGGCGCCCCGCGCGATTCATGGCGTGCACAGCGATCCCGCGCATCTATACTCGGTTGCGCCATGCCTCGATCCATGTGGCGCGGGGCCATCAGCTTCGGCATGGTGGCCATTCCCGTGCGGCTGTACCTGGCGACCGAATCGAAGAGCGTCTCGTTCCGGTTGCTCTGCCCCAACGACCAGACCCCGATCCGCAACAAGCGCTGGTGTCCCGAGGAGGATCGGGAGATCGGGTGGAACGACGCCCTGCGCGGCTACGAGGTCGGCAAGGACGAGTACGTGATCATCACGGACTCCGACCTCGATGAGCTTCCGCTGACCACGACTCACACCATCGACATCATCGAGTTCTGCCCGGACTCGGAGATCGAGGCGGGGGTCTACCTCAAGAGCGCGTACTACCTCGAGCCCGAGCAGGTCGGAGTCAAGCCATACGCGCTGCTCCGGCAGGCGCTGGAGCAGACCGGCAAGGTCGCCATCGGGAAGATCGCGCTCCGCGACCGTGAGCACCTCTGCCGCCTCGCGCTGCACGAGCGCGGATTGCTGCTCAACACGCTCCACTGGCCCGACGAGATCCGTTCCACCGCAGAGCTGTCCATCCCCGAAGAGAGCCCGGATGTGCAGAAGCGCGAGCTCGACATGGCGGTCATGCTCATCGAGAACCTCAGCGCCCACTTCGATCCCGAGCGCCATCACGACGCCTACCGCGAGGCGCTGCTGCAGGTCGTCGAATCGAAGCTGAGCAACCAGCCGCTCCAGCGGCCCGAGGCAGTCGAGCCGGCCAAGGTCACCGACCTCATGGCGGCACTCAAAGCCTCGGTGGAGGCGGCCAAGTCACGCCGGACCGAAACGGCTGACGAAGAGCAGGTCGCCGCCGAGCCGGCCCGACGCCGCAAGGCATCCTGAGGCCCGGCGAACCCAGGGTGGCCACTCGGTCAGGCCTGTCTCGTGCCGCCGCCGCGACGGCGGCCGTCGAGCCGCTGTTGTTTCGAACGCCCACCCCGCCGCTGCTCCCCGGGTACATCCCGCTGGAGGCCTCGGTGCCCTGCGCCGAGCCGTTCGACGATCCCGACTGGCTGTTCAGCGTCGACTGGGACGGCGCGCGCTCGCTGCTCTTCCTCGACCCGGGCTCGGGGGCCCGCATCCAGGGGGAGATGCTCACCGACCTCGCAATCCGCTTCCCGGACGTGGCCGGCGCGGTCTCGGCCCCGGAGGGCAGGAGCGCCGTGCTCGACGGCGTCATCGCAGTCCTCGACACGGAGGGCCGGCCCGACCTCGCGGGCCTGGGCCAGCGCCTGGCGTCCGGTCCGGCGGCGGCCGCGGATCTCCCTGCCGTGTACCTCGCGTTCGACGTGCTCCATCTCGACGGGCGACCGACGTTCCGCTGGCCGCTTGATCGGCGCCTCGACGCGTTGCGAGATCTCGCGGGGAGCAGCGACGTGCTGCAGGTCCCCGACCACGTGTGCGGACGCGGGAGCGCGCTGGCGGAAGCCGCCGCCGCCCGGGGACTTCCGGCGCTCCTGGCCCGGCGGGCCTCCGCCCCATACCGTCCGGGTCTCGCCTCGCCGGATCGCCTTCGCATACCCCTGACCTATCAGGCCACGTGCGCGGTCGTCGGCGTGATCGAGCGCCGGGGCCGCATCGCCGAGCTGATCCTCGGCGAGCAGGTCGCCGGCCACATCAGCTTCGCCGGTCAGGTCGACGCACCGGGCGATCCGCGGGTCATCAGGTGGCTCGCGACGAGGGCCGCGGCCCTCGTCGATGCCGATGCGGCGCTCGACGGGATGGAGCGAGCCGGGACGCTGTGGCTGCGCGCCGGCCTGACCGCGACCGTCAAGCACACGGGGAGGACCACCGGCGGCGCGCTCCGGCGTCCATCGCTGCTCGCCGTCCGGGACGACGTCGACCCGCGCTGGTGCGTGCGGCGTCCTCCGCTGCACGCCCCCGAGGCGGTGGCGCGCGGATCCGGCTTCGCGCCGACACTGCTCGTGCCCCTCCCGCTCGGCGAGATCGCAGTGCTCCCCCGGGCTCGCACATGACCGTCTCGGTCCTGATGTGCAGGCCGGATCACTTCGGTATCGAGTACGAGATCAACCCCTGGATGCACGTCGCGGTGGAGGTGGATCATCAGCTCGCCACGGCGCAGTGGGACGCGCTCTACCGGACGTACACAGACCTCGGCGTGGAGATCGAGCTCGCCAAACCCGTGGCGGGGCTCCCCGACATGGTCTTCACCGCGAACGCCGCCGTGCTCTGGGACGGGCGGGCGGTGCTGAGCAACTTCCACCACGCCGAGCGTCAGGGCGAGGAGGTGCACTGGCGGGGCGAGCTGGAGCGCCTCGGGTTCGAGGTGTATGAGCTGCCGCGTTCGCTGTCCTTCGAAGGCGCCGGCGATGCCCTGTTCGTCGGGGATCGCCTCGTGTGCGGTTACGGATTCCGCACCGACCGGGACGCGCATGGCCCGGTGGCGCGCATCCTCGACGTCGAGGTCGTGTCGCTGGAGCTGGTCGATCCGCGCTACTACCACCTCGACACGTGCTTCTGCCCCCTCGACGCGACCACCGTGCTGGCCGCGCCCGACGCCTTCTCAGCTGCGTCCGCGAAGATCCTGCGCGAGCTGGTCCCCAACCTCATCGAGGTCCCCGCCGACGCCGCCGCCGGGTTCGCGTGCAATGCGATGCCCCTTGGAGAGCGCGTCGTCTCATCCCTGACGCTGGAGCGTCTCGAGGCACCGCTGCGCGTCGCGGGATACGCGCCGATCTCCCTGCCGATGGGAGAGTTCCTCAAGGCAGGAGGCGGGGTCCGCTGCCTTTCACTGCCGCTCGGAGTGGGCTCGTCGAACGGCGGAGTCGCGACGGAAGACGCCAAGGGGAAGCCCACGACACTCTGAGCGTTTTCCCAGGATTCCGCGAGAAGATGGCCTCGTGTCCAACGTGAGCGCGGGAGATCTCAACCGGATCCTCGTCGTCGACGACGAGCGGGCGATCACCGACCTGGTCGCGATGGCGCTCAAGTACGAGGGGTTCGCGGTGCAGACCGCCGGCACGGCGAAGGCCGCGCGACACGCGGTGATGGACTTCCGGCCGGATCTCATGATCCTCGACGTCGGTCTTCCCGACGACGATGGGTTCACCCTCGTGCAGCGCCTGATCACCGACGGTCTCAAGGTGCCGGTCATCTTCCTCACCGCCCGCGACGCGACCGAGGAGAAGGTGCACGGGCTGACGATCGGCGGCGACGACTACGTCACCAAGCCCTTCAGCATCGAGGAGCTGGTAGCGAGGATTCGCGTCGTGCTCCGCCGGCATCACCCCGATGGAGCGACCGCGAGTGGCAAGCTCGTGCTCCACGATCTCGAGCTCGACGACGAGACTCACGAGGTCTTCCGCGCCGGCGTGCCTGTCGAGCTCACTCGGACCGAGTTCCGCCTCCTGCGCTACCTGATGATGAACACGGGCCGGGTGCTCTCGCGTACGCAGATCCTCGATCACGTCTGGGATTACGACTTCGGCGGCGACGCGAGCGTGCTCGAGACGTACATCAGCTACCTGCGTCGCAAGGTCGACCAGGTCGAGCCGCCGCTCATCCACACCGTGCGCGGCGTCGGCTACGTCATGCGGGTGCCGCGAACCACCGGAGCGACACGATGAACGTTGCACCGACGATGTGCCTCGGACCGTAGATGTCGCTCCGACTCCGTCTGCTGCTCACGCTCGCGCCGCTGTTCGTCATCGGCCTCGCGGCTGCGGACATCGGCACCTACGCCGCCCTGCAGACCTCGCTGCTCCAGGGTGTCGATCAGCAGCTCACCGACATTCACGTCGGTGTCCAGACGGTGCTCATGCACGAGGGCCAGGGACCGCCGGGCGGCTATGGGCCGGGCGAAGGCCAGGATCCCGAGTACGCGTTCCCACCCGGGGCGTACGCCGAGGTCGTCGACACCTCCGGTAACCCGGTCGTATCGGGCGGCTTCCTCTACGGCTCGACCCTGCTTGCGTCGTCGTCACGCCCCAACCTACCAGCGAACATCGCGACGCTCCAGGACGGCAGTAGCCTGACTGTGACCGGGACCGGTGCCTGGCAGTCGTACCGCTTCTACGTGACCCCGGTGTCGGGAACGGGTGATCTGCTGGTGATCGCGGTCCCGCTCGCGAGCCTCCACAACACGCTGAACACCCTGCTGCTCTTCGAGATCGCGATCTCCGGCGGGATCACGATCATCGTCCTGGTGGTCACGTGGCTGCTCGTGCGCCGCGGCATGCGCCCGCTCGAGCGCATGGGCGCGACCGCTCGGTCGATCGCAGCGGGCGGGCTCGGCCGCCGCGTCTCGCCGTCGAACGAACGAACCGAGGTCGGGCGCCTCGGGCTCGCGCTCAACACCATGCTCGGTCAGATCGAGCGCGCCTTCGCCGAGCGCGATGTGACCGAGCAGCGTCTGCGGCATTTCGTCTCCGACGCCTCACATGAGCTGCGGACGCCGCTCACGTCGATGCGCGGCTATGCCGAGCTGTTGCAACGCACACCGGACATGACGCGCGAGGACGTCCTGCTGGCGGTCCGGCGCATCGAGGACGAGACCAGGCGGATGGGCCTCCTCGTCGACGACCTTCTGCTGCTCGCGCGGCTCGACCAGGGCCGGCCGCTCGACCGGGCGCCGGTGGACCTCACGTCGATGATCAACGACGCGGTGAGCGACGCGCGCGCAGCGGATCCGGAGCGTGCGGTCACCGCGCGTGTCGCCACTCCCGTCGTGGTCACCGGCGATGACCTCCGCCTGCGACAGGCGGTTGCGAACCTCGTCCGCAACGCGCTCGTGCACACACCTGCCGGCAGCCCCGTCGAGGTCAGCCTCGAGCAGCAGGACGGACATGCCGAGATCGACATCATCGACCACGGTCCGGGCGTGCCGGCGAACCAGCGCGAGCGTATCTTCGAGCGCTTCCACCGGGCCGATCCGCTTCGGAGCCGGGATCAGGGGGGCAGCGGGCTCGGCCTCAGCATCGCCGCGGCAGTGGTCAACGCACACGGGGGGCAGATCAGCGTCGCCGACACGCCCGGCGGCGGCGCCACCTTCCGGATCGAGCTGCCGGCCGGATGATTTCCCAGCCTTCCCACAGACTCTCCCCAGCACCGTCCCATCCGGCGCGCGCACGCTGATCGGGATGTCCACCCAACTCCTCTGGTACACCACGCGTGGCGCCGGCGCTGTGAGCCTCGTGCTGCTGAGCGGGGTCGTCGTGCTCGGGCTCCTCGCGCGGCTCCGTGTCGAAAGCCGTGGATGGCCGCGGTTTCTCACCGCGGCGGTGCACGGTGACCTGGCGCTCATGACCCTCGTGTTCCTGGCGCTCCACATCGTCACGGCGATCGTCGACCCATTCACCCACCTCGGCGTCGGGGCGCTGGTGCCCTTCGGCTCGTACTACCGCACCTTCTGGCTTGGTCTCGGCGCCATCGCATTCGAGCTGCTGCTCGCGATCGTCGTGACGAGCCTCCTGCGGCATCGCATCGGACAGCGAACGTGGCGCGCGGTCCACTGGCTGGCGTATGCGAGCTGGCCGATCGCCGTGCTGCACGGCTTCGGCACGGGCACGGACACGCTGTCGGCCTGGATGCTCGCGATCGACGTCGTGTGCATCGGGTCGGTCGCGATCGCGCTCGGCTGGCGCGTCGTGTCGGCGCCGGCGGACCCGCTCGCGGACGAGCGCCGTACCGCGGCCGAGCGCGCATCGTTCGGTGCAGGGCGATGACCATATCGCTCCTCTCGGGACCGTCGCCGGATAGCGGAATGGAGTCATACGCAGCGCATGTTCGGCGGCTCGGTCCCCTGCCCGAAGGTGTGTCCGACCTCATCGGCGCGGTGGAACGGAGCAGCCTTCGCGGCAGGGGTGGCGCGGGCTTCCCCGCGGCGATCAAGTGGCGCGCGGTCGCGTCGCAGCATTCGGGGCAGCCGATCGTGCTCGCCAACGGCGGCGAGGGTGAGCCGTTGAGCCGCAAGGACCGCATGCTCATGGAGCAGCGTCCCCATCTCGTCATCGACGGTGCGCTGCTCGCCGCGGATGCCGTCGGCGCCGGCGACATCGTCTTGTACGTCGGCGCCGACCACAGTGGCGCCGTCCGAGCGATGCACCGCGCCGTCAACGAACGCCCTTCTCGCGAGCGCGAACGGCTTCGCCTGGTGAGCGCCCCGGTGCGCTACGTCTCAGGCGAGGAGACCGCCGCGGTCCACTTCATCAACACCGGCATCGCCCTGCCCACATCGATCCCACCGCGGCCGTTCGAGCGGGGCGTCGAGGGCCGGCCGACGCTCGTGCAGAACGTGGAAACCCTTGCGCATGTCGCGATGATCGCCCGCTACGACGACGCATGGTTCCGATCGCTCGGAGTCGGTGGTGCGTCGGGCACCGCGCTCATCACCGTCGGCGGTGCCGTGCCGCAGACGATGCTCATCGAGGCGCGGCAGGGCAGCACCGTCGCCGACGCGGTCAACGCGGCGGGCGGCCTCACCTCGGACAGCGACGCGGTGCTGCTCGGCGGTTACTTCGGGGGCTGGGTCGAGTCGACGCGTGCGTGGGCGCTCCCGCTCGATCCGGAAACCCTCCGCGCACAGGGGTTTGCGCTCGGCTGCGGCGTCGTCGCGGTGCTGCCCGCAGGGCGGTGCGGTGTCGTCGAGACGGCGAGGATCGTCGCGTACCTTGCTCATGAGAGCGCTCGCCAGTGCGGTCCCTGCACGTTCGGATTGCGCGCCATCTCGGCGACGCTCGGCAGGATCGCGGGACTGACGTCGACCACCGGCGACCTCGAGCATATCCGGCGGTGGTCAGGGCTGCTCGCCGGGCGTGGCGCCTGCCGCCACCCCGACGGTGCGGCGGGACTGCTCGCGTCGGCGCAGCGCGTCTTCGGCGATGAATTCCTGCGCCACGATCGCGAGCACCGGTGCAGCGCGGGTGCGGTGACGGCGGTGGCGTCATGAGCGGCCGGTTCACGCTCGCCATCGACCGCATCAAATGCGACGGCCACGGGGTGTGCGCCGACCTGCTCCCCGAGATGATCGAGCTCGACGACTGGGGATACCCGATCATCAAGGCCGGAGCGATCCCTCCGCCGGTGCTCCCTCACGCGAAACGTGCCGTCTCCGGTTGCCCGATGCTCGCGCTGCGTTTGCGGGCAGTCGCGACTCGCCGCTGAAGCGCGCCGAAACCTCAGGCTTTCGCGAGCAACAGGTCGAACTCCATGGTCGCGGTGGGGTCGACCGTGACGAAGCCCCCGACATTCGGAGCCTGCATGTCGAACTCGCCCCACGGGAATGCGATGGAGCCCGCCACCTCGATCTCCGCACCCGTGAGCCGTGCCTGCGCCGGAATCGTCACGGTCTTCCTGGTGCCGTGGAGCGTGAGGGCGCCGGTCAGCGACACGCTGAACTGAGCGCCGGACGCGGCGGTGCTCGGCAAGGCAACGGGTGCCGACAGCACGAACGCCGCGGTCGGAAACCGGTCGCTCTCGAGGCCGAGGATCTCGATGCGCTGATCGCGCATCTGCTGGTCGCTCCTCAGGGATTTGACGTCGACCGTGAAGGTTGCGGTGCTCACGGACAGGGCGTCCGCAGAGCCGGTGATGGTGACGCTGCCGGAGATCTGCGATGTGCGACCGACCGCGTCGCTGGGCGCCTGGAGAAACGCAAGCTGCTCGCGCACGCGATATCCCGCGACCGAGTGTGCGGCCACCTTCCACGTCCCGGGAAGCCCGGACGCTGTGAGAGCCGGTGCTGACGCCGAGGCTGACGGCGACTTCAGCGCGAGCGGTGCCGGGGCCGAGTGGCTGAACAGCACGAAATAGACGAAGAGCACCCCGGCAGCGCCGAGTGCGACGACCGCGGCGCCGCCGGCGATCAACCACCTGGTCAGGGCTCGTCCCGTCTCATTCACAGCAGGCTCCAAGGGTTCTCGGGGTTCGGTCCCAGCGATGCGTCTCACGATGAAACCCATGAACGACGATACGCAGCAGGGTGTCACGCCGGTCCTCGACGTGGTCATCCCGGTGCACAACGAGGAAGGGGACCTGGAGCGGAGCGTGCGCACGCTGCACGCATACCTCGGCGCGCACATCGCCTGCTCCACCCGCATCACGGTCATCGACAACGCCAGCAGCGACGCCACACGCGACATCGGCGTCCGCCTGGCCAACGTTCTTCACGGCGTCCGGTTCCTCCACATCGACGAGAAGGGCCGGGGCCGCGCGCTGCGCACCGCATGGCTTGCAAGCGATGCGGACGTGGTTGCCTACATGGACGTCGATCTGTCGACGGGCCTCGACGCGCTGCGGCCGCTCATCGAACCGATCCTCGCGGGCGACACCGACATCGCCATCGGCAGCCGGCTCATCCGCGGAGCGACGGTGACGCGCGGCGTACGGCGCGAACTGATCTCCCGTTGCTACAACGTGCTCCTGCGCACCGTGCTCCACGCGCGCTTCCACGACGCGCAGTGCGGCTTCAAGGCGATGCGCCGCAGCGCCGCGCACGAGTTGCTGCCGTTGGTTCGCGACCAGGGCTGGTTCTTCGACACCGAGCTGCTGGTGCTCGGCCAGCGGGCCGGCATGCGCATCCGCGAGATCCCGGTGGCGTGGATCGATGACCCGGATTCGCGTGTCGACGTCACGAGCACGGCGATGACGGACCTGCGCGGCGTGATGCGCATGCTCCGCGCGACGCGCGGCGCGCGCGGCGCCCCGCGGCCGCTGACGGCGCACGCTCCGGAGCCGCGCTGATGACCGCTCAGCAGCGCCGCATCGCCGTCGCGGAGCGCGATCGCGCCCTGCGCCTGCACCGCAGGATCACGGTATCCTCGGGCGTCGTGGGCACCATGGCGGTCGCGGCGCTCGCGGTCGCGGCAGCGCACACCAATGCCGGCGCGTCGTCGACATCGACCGCGTCGACGTCATCGTCGAGCACCACCATGACCAGCACGAGCACCGGGTCGTCGAGCTCGAGCACGGGCGCCGCCGGGTCGCTCTCCTACGGCGCCGCGAGCAGCGGCAGCGCCTCGTCGGCCAGCACCGTCACCGGCGGCTCGTGAGCCTGCCCTCGTACCACGGGACCGCGCTCGGCACCTCCGTGCACGTCGTGGTCACCGACCCGGAGCACCTCGATCGGGCGGTCGCGACCGTGGAGCGCGTCGTGGCGGCGATCGATCTCGCGTGCAGCCGCTTCCGTGACGACAGCGAGTTGAGCCGCCTGCAGGCGGGCGACGGACCCCACGAGGCGGTGGTGTCGCCGCTGCTCGCGCAGGCGCTGGCCGCAGCCCTGCGCGCCGCGGAGCTCACCGACGGAGCGGTGGATCCGACGGTCGGCGTCGCGGTGCGCGGCGCCGGGTACACCGTCGATTTCGCCAACCTGCCCGCTGACGGCGGCCCGATCCCGCTCGAGGTGGTCCCGGTGCCCGGGTGGCGGCGCATCAATCTCTTTCCCGCAACACGCCGGGTGGAGATACCCGACGGTGTCGAGGTTGACCTCGGGGCGACCGCCAAGGCGCTCGCCGCCGACCTCGCCGCCGCAGAGGCCGCTGCCACGATGTCCGGCGGCGGCGTCCTCGTGAGCCTCGGGGGTGACGTGGCCGTCGCCGGCGATCCTCCCGTCGAGGGCTGGCACATCCAGATCGCGGAGGACAGCCGAGCCCCGATCACCGCGGAGGGCGAGACCGTCGCCATTCGTTCGGGCGGGCTCGCGACCTCGAGCACGACGGTGCGCCGGTGGCGCCGCGGCGGTGTCGAATTGCACCACATCATCGATCCTGCGACCGGGCTTCCCGCCGCCGGACCGTGGCGCACGGTGAGCGTCGTCGCGGGCAGCTGTGTCGACGCGAACACCGCGGCCACCGCGGCGATCGTTCGCGGCGCCTCGGCGACGGCGTGGCTCGAGGCCGCGCGACTTCCGGCGCGGCTCGTGGACCGCTCGGGTGCGGTGATCAGAGTGGGCGGCTGGCCCGCCCCCGTCGATCAGACGTCCTGATCGATGAGCGCCTGGACCTCGCGCTGGTAGCGGCGCGTGTCGTCGTACATGCCGTGCGTCGCCAGGCTCGCGTCGCCCTGGTAATACCCGGCGAGGGTGGCGGCGATGTCGGCCTCGTGCTTGGTCATGAGGTGACGCAGCAGGAGGGCGCCGGCGACCACGTTGTCCTGCGCGCGCCAGATGTCCAGGTGCGTGCCGGCGATGTGGCGCGACACCCATTCACCGGTGAACGGCTCGAGCTGCATGACCCCGACCGCGCCCGTCGGTGAGACGCGGTCCTGATGCCACCCCGACTCCGCCCACCCCACGGCGCGAAGGAGACGCACGTCGAGCTTCACGTCGCCGGCGACGTAGCTGAGGAGGGCGTTCATCCGGGTCAGGCGGCCGGGCACGACGAGCTGGTCGCCCTCGGCGATGGGCGCGTTGACGCCGATGCCGTTGGTGCGGGCGAGCGCGGTCGGGTCGATCCCGAAGCGGCGCGCGATTTCGAACACCCCTTCGGCGTGGCCGACCGAATACGTCTCCGAATCGACGGCGCCGCGCGCGTACGCGGGCAGCGCGAGGGACGCGTCCGGGATGTGGAGCATCTGACCGACCCGGATGAGCTCCGGGGTGGCCATGCGATTTGCGTCGAGGAGCGCGGCGACCGTGGTGCCGTGCCGCACCGCGATGTCCGAGGCGGTGTCCCCGGGACGCACGACATAGGACGTCGCGAAGACGGCGGATGGGATCGCCGCGACGGCGGTGGCGCCGAGCGCGGCGGCGGCAAGACGAGTCCTGGTCGGCATCGGGTTCCTCGTGTGGTGAGACGTTGGGGGAGGTGCGGGAACCGGCCGCCCGGTGGCGACCACGGCAGCGTAGGCACACTCGTTCGGTCCCGTCAAGCGTTGCCCGCGAACGTAACGGTTTCGTCACAACCGGGTGCCTGCCGTGTGAACTGTCGGCGGCGCTGCCCGGGTGTTACCCTGCCTTTGAAGCCGATGCGTCTCCCGAGCCTGCCGCGCACCTCGTTTCCGACCACGTTGCTGGCCGCGATGTGCGGTGTCGCCCTCGGGCTCGTCACCTTCGTGGTCACCGCGTGGCTGCACCGAGCGGGTGACACCGGTGCCGCGTCGCTCCTTGCCGAGGCGGCACTGCTGGCGGCGCTTGCATGCGTCGCGGCGTTCACGCTCTTCGACGGCAGCGCCCGGCTGCGCCGCGCGCGGGTCCCGATCAACCGGGCGCTCCCGCCGTCGTGGTGGCCGCGGGAGCCCGACACGGTCTCACTGCTCGCCGCCTGCGTCGGCGCGCCGCTCGTCATCGGCGCGGGGGCGGCGGTCCTGCTCTTCCGCTAGCGCCAGTTCCTGGCTTCTTAGAGCGAGCTGGGGAGTGTGGCCACCATCACTGCGTCGTTGGCGTTCGGCAGGGGGATCTTCGCCACGGCTACGCCGTCCGGGGCGATAACGGCGAGGTCACTCTTGCCGAGGTCCACCAGGAGGTGGGTCTGGTCGATCCAGCCCAGGGTGATGACCCATTCGGTGCTGATCCCGCGGAGGTCCAGGTTGGTGACTGTGCCGTTGCTCTTCACGATGGTCAGCCCTGAGGGCCCGGAGCCCAGACAGGCGATCCGGGTACCGTCAGGCGAGAGGGCGCAGCCTTCCTCGTCGCGAGCATTCCGAAGGAAGATGTGCTCGGCGCCACTCCAGTCCGCCTCCGTCAGGCGGTTCGCCTGCCAGTACGTCCCATTGCTTGTACTCCCCCCTTGGAGGATCTCGTAGCAGGCGGTGCCGGAGCCGGTGGGCAGGCCCTCTGCGTGGAAGTAGTCGGCGTAGATCGAGTTTGACGGGGGAGGAGGCGACTGGCAGACCTTGACGCTGACGATGCCCGTGGTCGAATCGAACACGTGGTACGCGGCCGGCGGGTGGTACCCGATCGGGGTGAGGAGGCCCAGACACCGCCCAGACGGACATTCGTTTGGATAGATGGCGTCGATCAGCGAGCTGCCATGCCATCCGATCGGCCAGCGCGTGGCCGAGGCTCCCCGATTGTCTGTCCAGAGCCACACCCGATTGGAGCCGCTGCCGAGGTCCTCGACGTAGGCTTTGCTCGAATCCATCGACGGGTCGGAGCGCTCGGTCAGCTCGGTGATGGCGATCCGCCGTGCATCCGGGCTCACCGCGAATGCGATCTCTGCGGTTGCGCCATTGGGGATCGCCATCACGTCGGCCGTCGCTCCACCGGGTGACAGAGAGCGGACGTCGGTGTTGCCGTCGAGGTAGTACACGGCGGTATCTGATGCGCTGACCAGCGGGATGTCGAGGCCAAGCTCCCCGACCTTCCGCGTGGGGAGCTGAGCCGTGGCGCGAGCCACGATCTGGCCCGCAGGATCGACGAGGAGGATGTCGTATGCGCTGCCGGTCCGCTCCGAGTTGGTCAACACAACGGCAAACGGGCCGGGAGTTCTGGGTGTGGCGGACGCGGTGGATCTGGGCGTCGAGATAGGTGTCGACGACGAGGTTGGAGTGGCCGTGGCGCCCGAGCCGCCGCTGTGAGGGTTCAGCGTGGGGATCGAACAGCCCGCCGCTGCAAGGGCGGTGATGGCCGTTCCGGTTGCAAGGAATTTGGATCTGAGGTTCATCGCGACGTCCTCGTCGGCTCCTCTCATCAGTACAACGGGCCATTCGAGCAGCGGGATACGAGGGCGATCGGAGGCCGGGGAAGGGCACGGCGCGGCACCGAGACGCGGTTCGGCCACCTGAGGCCACGGTTCGCGGGCTAACGGTCGGCGAGCCGCGCGATCCCCCATGCCGCCGCCTCACGAACGACAGGATCGGGGTCATTCGCGGCGCTCTCCCGGAGCGCGGGCAGCGCTGCCGGGTTTCCCGCATTGCCGAGCGCGATCGCGCAGTTCCGCGCGAGGCCGCTGCGACCCGTCCGCCAGACGGCCGTCCCCCGGAAGCGCGCCGCGAACGCGACCTCGGTGAGCTGGAGGCACTCGACGAGGCCGGGGTAGGGGACCGGGCCCCGTTCCGTGCTCGCGGCCCCGGCGTCAAGCGGCGCGGGCGCCAACCGGTGGTTGATGGGGCACGCCTCCTGGCAGAGATCGCACCCGAACGCCCACGTCCCCATCAGCGGGCGCAGCTCCGGCGCGATGGCACCGCGGTGCTCGATCGTCAGGTACGAGATGCACCGTGTGGCGTCGATCACCCCGGGAGCGACGATGGCGCCGGTGGGGCAGGCGGGGATGCATGCCCTGCAGTGCCCACACCCCCGGCGAGACGGCGCATCGACCGGCAGGGCCACTGACACGGCGATGCCGGCGAGCATCACGTACGAGCCCGCCGCCGTGGTGATGATCGAGGAGTGCTTGCCGGCGAAGCCGATGCCGGCCCGCTCCGCGATCGCACGGTCGAACGCCCACCCGTGGTCGACGAACCGCTTGGCGCGCAGGCCCTCGACGCGGCCGCGCAGCCAGTCGACGAGGGCGTCACACCGCCGGGCGAGAAGGTCGTGATAGTCGACCGCGCGATTTACGTCCGGGATGCACGCGTACGCAGCGAAGCGTCCGCGTATGGAGGTCTCATCAACGGGGTCCCGTTCTTCTTCCGGGCCCGGCGCGCGCGCCGGCCGGTACGGCCACGCGAGCGCGACGATCGATCGCGCCCACGGGTAGCGACCGCCGATGTCGGCGGCGCCCTCGGCGCGCTCCCGCGTGTACCAGGCCATCCCGTCCATTCGGCCCGCCTCGATCGCGGCCAGCGCGCGGGCTCGCGCCTCGGTGAACGGACGCGCAGAGGTCACGCCACACGCGACGAAACCGAGGCGATGCCCCTCGTCTCGCAGGTCGGCCTTGAGCGCCGCCGCGTCCATCCCTCGATGGTGTCACGGGGCCCCACACCGTAGGATCGAAGGGATGGCCACTGCCAACACCGCCGCCCTGCCGAGATTGCTCTGCATCATGGGCTCGGGCGAGACCACACCGACGATGGTGTCGGTCCATGCCGACCTGCTGTCGAGGCTCGGACCCAGGCCGGTGCCGGCCGTGCTCCTCGACACGCCATTCGGGTTCCAGGAGAACGCGCCTGACATCAGCGCGCGTACGGTCGAATACTTCCGCGACCGGGTCGGATTCCCGATCACCGTGGCGACGTTTCGCAACCGTCAGCTGGCAACGCCGCTCGAGTACGAGACCATGCTCGCGCGCACAGCGGAGGCGCGCTACGTGTTCGCCGGCCCCGGCAGCCCGAGCTATGCGCTGCGCCAGTGGCTCGGCACCGGCGTTCCGGATCTGCTGGCCACGAAGCTGCGCGAGGGCGGATGTGTGACGCTCGCCAGCGCCGCCGCGGTCGGCCTCGGCCTCTTCGCACTCCCCGTGTACGAGGTCTACAAGGTCGGCGAGGACCCGCGGTGGCTCGAAGGCCTCGACCTCATGAGCGCCACCGGCCTGCGCGTCGCCGTCGTACCCCACTACAACAACGCCGAGGGCGGCACGCACGACACCCGCTTCTGCTACATGGGCGAGCGACGTCTGCGCATGCTCGAGGAACTCCTTCCCGACGGCGTCGACATCCTCGGCGTCGACGAGCACACGGCTGCGATATTCGACCTCGGCGCGGGGACCGTGTCCGTGCGCGGACGCGGCGGCATGACGCTGCGGCGAAAGGGAATGTCCGAGCGTTTCGAGAACGGCACGACCCTTCCCGTCACCGAGCTCGCCGCGATCTCGGGCGGTGACGGTGTCGCCGCCGAGTCGCAGGTTCCCCTCGTCGATCCTCTGGACACCGGCCTCCCGCCGTCCGGCCCGTCGCCCTTCCTCGAGGAGGTCGCGAGGCAATCGGACGTCGCCGACATTGCCCTGGCCGCTCGCGACGTCGACGCCGCGGTCGGCGCCGTGCTCGCCATCGACTCGCAGATGCACGACTGGGAGTCGGACACGCTCGACTCGGATGAGCAGGACCGGGCGCGCGAGACGTTGCGGCGCTACGTGGTGCGCCTCGGTGACCTCGCGCGAGCCGGAGCCGCGGATCCCCGGGACCATCTCGCCCCGCTCGTGGATCGCATGCTCGACCTGCGCGTGCAGATGCGCGCATCCGGGGAGTACGCCCTCGCCGACCGCCTCCGCGACGTGCTCGTCGCCGCCGGCATCGAGGTGCACGACACGCCCGCGGGCTCGACATGGGAGATCGCCGGCGTCACCGCGACGGTGTGATGCCGGGACGCCCCGGTGGCTGCGCCGTGATCAGGCGGTCGCTTCGTCCTGCACCTGGGGGCGGACGTGCGGCTCCTGCGGCCGGCCGAGCCAGTAGCCCTGGCCTGCGGTGACCCCGAGCTCGGCGAGCAAGTCGGCGTTCGCCTCATCCTCGATGCCCTCCGCGATCACGCAGGAGCCGGAGCTGCGCGCGTAGGCGACGGTCGCCTCCACCACCGCCCGGGCACCGCGCTCGGCGCAGCACTGCGCGATGCTCTTCGCCACCTTCACGTACTCCGGGACGGCGGCGGCCAGCAGCTCCAGCGTGGAGTTCCCCTCGCCGATGTCGTCGAGGGCGAACTGGAAGCCGTGCTCGCGATAGCTCGCGAGGACCATGCGCAGCCGCTGCTTGTCGGCGATCGACTCACGTTCGGTGATCTCGAGGACGACGGTCTCGGGGTCGCGTTTCGCCCAGCGCGCCAGGAGGAGCATGTGGTCGACGGGATGGAGCGGGTCGAGGAGCATCGCGGCCGAGACGTTGAGGAAGAGCGGAGCGGACTGGGGAAGCGCGGACGCCGCGGAGATGGCGATCCGCCTGCAGATCCAGTCCACGTCCTTGGTGACGCCGCGGCGATGCGCGAGCGCGAAGATGTCCTCCACGCCGTCCTCGGGGTCGCGCATGCCCGGTATCCGCGCGAGCGCCTCGTAGCCGATCACGACATGGTCGTCGAGACGAACGATCGGCTGGAACATCGCGCGGATCACGCGCCGCTTGCTGAGGATTGCGTCGAGCATCGCGCCCGCGTCGCCGCCGGTGCCGTGGATGAGGGTCGGCAGCGAGCGGTCGCCGGCGACGACAACCCGGTCGCGGCCGTCGCGCTTCGCCTTCGAGAGCGCCTCGTCCGCCGCCAGCCACAGCGCGTGCACGCCGCCACTCCCCGCCGCGACCCCGGCGCTGATGCGCGCCTTGCCGTGGGGCAGCGCGACGCCGTGGAGCGACACCCGCATGCGCTCGGCGATCGCCACGGCCTCTTCCTCAGTCGTTGCATCCATGATTGACACAAACTCGTCGCCGCCGATGCGCAGCAGCTGATCCCCGCTGCGCAGCTGTGCCCGCAGCGTGCGCGCCACCTCGACGAGCAGCACGTCACCGGCCTCGTGACCAAATTCGTCGTTGAGTGGCTTCAGGTGGTCGACATCGATGGCGACGACCGCCGTCGCCCCGGTCAGCTCGCCGAGACGCTCCTCGAACGCGCGACGGTTGCCGACCTTCGTGAGCGGGTCGGTGGTCGCATGGATCGCCTTCTCCTCGAACAGGCCCGCACGAGCGATGGCGACCGCGGCCTCGTCGGCGATGGCCTGCACAACCGTGAGGTCGTCGACGTCCCACGCCCCGCGGCGTGCGTGCGAGATGAGGACGAGGACGCCGATTGCGCGCCCGCCCGCGGCGCGCAGCGGCGCCGCGACGACGCTGCGCGAGCGGCGCCCGCCGCCGACCCGTTCCAGCTCGTCGGGTTGCGAGCTCGGCATCGCCAAGTACGCCTGCTTGATGTCGCGCGGCGTGCGCAGCAGACGCGCCTCGCCGCTGGTGAACACCTGGCCGACGATCCCCTCGCCCGGGGCCATCGTGACGACCGGTCCGGACGCGGGCGTGACGCCGGACGGACCGAGGATCAGCGGCAATGTCTCCAGGCCGCCGGAGGCGTTGTCGAACAGCAGGACTCGACCCCACGTCGCGTCCCGATACGTCTCGTGGCAGCCGCCGAGCACGGCTGCGGCAACTCCTTTGGAATCAGTGGTGAGACCGAGCCGGCGAGCGACGTCGGCGACGGCGCCGAGCCGCCGTGATTGTGCCTGGTAGTGCCGGTTGGTGAGTGACCAGTTCGAGTACGCGAGCACGACAACGCCGATCACCAGCGCATCGATCTGGATGAGCTCCTTGAGCCCGCCCGTCGGATACATCCCACCCCACCACCAGACGGTCGCAATACCCGCGCACGCGGCGACCAGCACCGTCCACAGCGCGGCCGGGCGAGCCGAGGGGTCGACCGTCAACAGCACCGCGACGAAGCCGAGGATGATCAGCGGCAGGGGGTGGCTCAGTCGCGGTGCGGTGATGCCGAGGATGAGCGTGCACAGCGCAACGGTCGTCAGTCCCTGTACCAGCGCCGCCACGGACGGACCGACTCGCGCGGTCCTTCGCAACCGAATCGTGATCTCGAGCATCACCGCCGCGACCACCACGACCTCGATCTCGACCAGCAGCAATCGAGGAGGCAGGGACGAGTCGACCAGCTGCCACCCGGTGATGCCGAGCAGGACCCCCGTCGCGAATATCGGCAACCAGCGCCGCGCGGCGCTCTCGTTGTGCATGACCCTCTCGCGGCCAAGCGTAAGGGGAGCCGTGCGGTCGAGATTGCGCGTGACAGGCTTGTGTCGGAGACCTCCGAGTCAGGGCCCGCTGATCGACACCGAGCCCGACAATGCGGCCCCGATCGTCTTCTTCCCGTCCATGGGAGAGAGCACGAGCTGCGCGGTCCCCGCGTCGCCGGCAGCGAGGAAGATCTGGACGCTGATCGACTCCTGGCTGCTGAGCGCGCCGCCACATGCCCTGCCGTCCACGAAGGGTTCATGGTCGATGTTCTGGAAGATGACGTTCTTCGGTGTGAGCGCCCCCTGGACGAGGACGCCGACGCAGATCTGGTTGATCACCGGGTCGCCGACGTTGTCGAAGTCCAGGTCGACCTCGAGCTCGCGGTTTGCCGTCGCCGTGGTGGGCAGCGTGCCACCGAGGATCGCCATGGGCGGCCCGGAGGTCGCGAACAGCGGCGTGATGACCGCGAGGAATATCCCGAGGATGACCAGCCCTGTGATCACCAGACCCACCGTGCGGGGATTGGCACGGAGCCAGCGGATGATCGCCTGAATCACCTAGATGGTGGCCGGCGGGCGATACTCACCGAACACCGAGCGAAGCGCTCCGCAGATCTCGCCCAGGGTCGCGTCGGCGCGCACCGCATCGAGGATGCGCGGCATGAGCGGTCCGTCGGACGATGCCGCCTGCGACACCGCCTCGATCGACGCATGCACTGCACTGCTTTCGCGACGCGCGCGGTGACCGGCCAGCCGTTGCGTCTGCTCCGACATCACACGCTCATCGGGCCGGAACAGGAGGGGTGCGCCGTCCTCCTCCGTCTCCGTGTAGCGGTTCACGCCGACGATCACCTTCTCGCCGGCGACGATGGCACGCTCCGTCCGATACGCCTCGTCCTGGATGAGCCCCTGCATCCATCCTGACTCGATGCACGCCACCGCGCCGCCGCGCGTGTCGACCTCGTCGAGCAGCTCCTGTGCGCGGCGCTCGAGCTCATCGGTGAGCCACTCGACGTGATACGAGCCGGCGATCGGGTCGACCGTGTTGGTGACGCCGGTCTCCTCGGCGATGATCTGCTGCGTGCGAACCGCGATGCGCTGCGCCTTCTCGGTGGGGATGGACAGCGCCTCGTCGTAGCACGAGAGCGCAAGCGACTGCACTCCGCCGAGCACCGCCGCGAGCGCCTCGATGGCGGCGCGCACGATGTTGTTCTCGGGTTGCTGCGCCGTGAGCGTCGACCCCCCGGTCTGCGTGTGCGTGCGCAGCATCAGCGACCGCGGATCGCGCGCCCCGAACCGCTGCGCCATGAGGCGGGCCCACATGCGGCGCAGCGCGCGGTACTTGGCGATCTCCTCGAAGAAATCGATGTGCGTGTTGAAGATCCAGGAGAGCTTGGGAGCGAAGTCATCGACGCCCACGCCACGATCGATGGCGGCCTGCACATACGCGCACGCGTTGGCGAGGCTGAACGCCATCTCCTGCGCGGCGGTGCTTCCGGCTTCCCGGATGTGATACCCGGACAGCGAGATGGGATTGAACTTCGGAGCGTTGACGGTGCACCATGCGATGAGGTCGGACGCGAGACGGAGTGACGGGCGCGGCGGGTAGATGAACGTGCCGCGCGCGACGTACTCCTTGAGCACGTCGTTCTGGACGGTGCCCATGATCGACGCGGCGTCGAGGCCCTGGCGTTCGGCGGCGACCACGTACATCGCGACGAGCACCGGCGCCGGCGCGTTGATCGTCATCGAGGTGCTCACCTGGCCGAGCGGGATGCCGGCGAACAGATCCTGCATGTCCCGCACCGAGTCGATGGCGACGCCGACCTGGCCGACCTCGCCCGCGCTGCGCGGGTCGTCGCTGTCGAGGCCCATCTGGGTCGGGAGGTCGAATGCCACCGAGAGACCGGGCTGGCCCTGTGCGAGGAGGTAGCGGAACCGCGCGTTCGCGTCCTCGGCGGTGCCGAAGCCCGCGTACTGGCGGATGCTCCAGAGCCGGCCGCGGTACATCGTGGGCTGGATGCCGCGCGTGAACGGCGGCTCCCCCGGGAACCCCTCGTCGCGGAGCGCGTCGTGGTCCTTCAGATCGGCGGGCGTGTAGAGGGGGGCGAGAGGGATGCCGCTCCCGGTCTCGAAGTGCTCCTTGCGCTCACCGCGCTGCAGCGCGGGCCCCAGGCGCTGCTCCTCCCACGCCAGCAGCGCACTCGCGAAGTCGGGTTCCCCGCGCTCCACCTCGCCGGACGCGGACGCCTCCCGCTCGGTGATCATGGCCGCAGCATATCTCGGCGTCCGGAGCGGGCGAACTCGCCGTTCACCGTCCGGAACGTGTGCGACACTCGCGGGCGATGGCGCTCCCGATCACCCCGTCGCTCGTCGAGGATGCAGCGGCCGGGCTCGCCGGCGATGGCTGGCGGTATACGCAGCGGCAGCTGTACTACGCCACGTGCGCCCGTGCCGAGACCCCCCGGTCGAACGCGGCCGCAAACGGCGAGATCGGTTTCGGCGTGCTCCTCCTGCTGATCGGGCTCATCCTCATCGGGATCAAGGTCCTCTTCGCCCTCTTTGTCACGCTGGGGCTGGCGCTCATCCTTGCGGGCATCCTCGCCCGCAGCCGCAAACCGCCCATCAGGACCAGGCTGCTCGCACTCTCGTTCGACGAGTTCCGCAGCGGCTTCGGTGGCCTGCCGCTCCCCGGGCTCATCGACCCCGACGCCGGGCGAGCGGGCGTCGCAGTGACGGCGCCGGACACGATCGTCATCTGCGACACGGACGAGACCGCGTTGATGGTGGCGGCCAACCTCGAGCGCGCCGCGATCGCCGGTGCCGTGCTGGCGACGGCACAGGCGAGCATCACGCTGCAGCCTGGCGCGCACGTCGTGGCCCTGCACGACGCATCGCCGCGCGGATGCGCGATGGTGCTCGACCTGCGCGATGCCGGCATCGCGGTGGAGGACGCGGGGCTGCGTCCCTCTGACGTCGACAGCCCTGACCATCAGGTGATCGAAGGCGCTCCCGCGCGCCTGCCGCGGGATCTCAGCGCCCTGCTGGGGACCGCCGAGGTCGACTGGCTCCTGAGTGGCCGGCGCGTCGAGCTCGCCACGCTGTCACCGGAACAGGCGATGAGTCACGTGGTGGCCGCGATCAGCCGCCTCCGTCCTCTTCGCGGTGATGCCCCGCAGCCAGCTCGCTGAGCAGCTCCGGGTCGAGGTCCGCATCCGTCACCTTCGCAACCTTGCACGGGGTGACCGCGCGAAGCGTCGCCGTCCGCCGTCCACCTTCGAGGAGCGCGCGCTCGCCGAGCACCGCACCCGGGCCGACCTGAGCGACCGAGGTGCCGTCGACCTCGGCTGACAGCACGCCGTCGAGCAGCACGTACATCTCGTGTCCCTCGGCGCCCTGCTCGACGAGCGACGCACCCTGCTTCACCGTTTCGATCCTTGGGCTGGCGCCGCCGCGCATGAGCCGTGAGGACAGCTCGCGCTCGAGCGCGGTTTCGACCTCGGTCACCAGGGCCGGCGAGTCCTCGTCGCCCCAGGGTGTGTGCTTCCCGAAGGCGTGCTGGTACCAGCGCTCGAAGTTGACGAGCCCCGACTTGAGGCACAGGTTCTGATACTCGTCGTAGATCCAGTGACGCGGGAAGGTGCTGGCGCCGGTGACCTCGCGCGATGACGTGCCGTCGGCGAAGATCGTGAGCGTCAGCGTCGTCCAGGCGACCGGGGCGGCGATCTGGACGAAGGGAGGTCGGTTCACCTTGCGCGGTGCGGGCACGCCAGTGCGGCCGCCCGCCGTCTGCGTGAAGCGCACCCAGCCGTCACCGACGGTCGGCGCCTGGCGCCGGTCGGGGAACGGAACCGCCGCGAACGTCATGCCGCGGCTGCCGATACGCAATGTGGTCGAGCCGATATGCCCGCCCCCGGTCTGGCCGTGCCCGGTGATACGGCCGTCCTCGACCTCGATCCATGCCCTGAGCTCGTTGGCGAAGCGGAACCGATCCCGCTCGCGCAGATCGTCGAGTGAGTCGATATGGTCGGGAGGCGGGTCGTCGTAATGGGCGACGCCCATCTCGAACGGCACCTTGGTCACGCCCTGGACGGCCTCCGACGGGATCCACGAGATCGAGGTCACCGACGAGTGGATGCGCATGTCACACCTCCTACGGCATCGCATGATCCGGCTCCGCCGGACCGCGGTCGAGGGTGCAGGGACCACATCCGAAGGGGGGACCACCACCACGGATCGTGGTGGCAGCCCCATATTCGAACCACGCAGGCCTGACTAGAGTGGCGGCATGCCAGCGGAACCGATGATTCGCGTTGTGCTCGCGGACGACAACCTGATCGTTCGCGAGGGCGTTCGCGCCCTGCTGGCGGTGTCCGGCGACGTCGATGTGGTGGGGGTCGCGGGTGATTACGACGAGCTTCTCGCCGGTGCGGCCGAGCACGTGCCCCAGGTGGTGGTCACCGACATCCGCATGCCACCCGACTTCACCGACGAGGGTATCCGCGCGGCGCGCATCGTGCGCAAGCGCAATCCGGGCACCGGGGTCGTGATCCTGTCGCAGTACGACGAGCCTGAGTACGCCATCTCACTGCTCAGCGAGGGAGCCGCGGGGTACGCCTACCTGCTCAAGGACCGCGTCGCCGAGGGCGATCAGCTCGCGCGCGCGGTACGTGAGGTGAGCACCGGCGGCTCGATGCTCGATCCCCGCATCGTCGACGCGCTCACCAAGCCGGTGAGCGATGCGGGGGGTCTCACCGCTGTCGAGGAACGGCTGCTCCGTATGGTCGCGGAGGGAAAGCCCATCAAGGCGATCGCGGCATCGCTCCATGCGACGCCGACGTCCGTTGCGGACGACGTCGAGCAGTTGTTTCTCAAGCTCGCGCAGCAGGCGAGCGCCGGGACGCAGGGAGCGCTCGAGCGTTTGCGGCTGCTCCACAAGGTCATCATCGACCGCGAGGAGCAGGGCGAGAGCCTGAGCCGCATGCTCCCCGGCGGCATCGCCGAGCAGATGCGGGAGAAGGGCGTGCAGCCCGGCAAGACCGAGCGGCTCACGGTCACGGTGCTGATGTCCGACATCCGCGCGTACTCGACGATCGCCGAGGCATCGGACCCGTCGGTGCTTGCCGGACAGCTCAACGAGCATCGTGCGGCGATGAATCACGCAGTGCTCGCGCAGGGCGGCACGGTGATGCAGTTCGTCGGCGACGCGGTGATGGCGGTGTTCGGCGCGCCGTTCCCGCAGCCTGACCACGCGCAGCGTGCGCTCGCCGCCGCGCTCGCGATGCATGCCGGTCAGGACGAGGTGAACCGGCGCTGGGCCGCAGAAGGTCTCCCGGCCTTCCATCTGGGAATCGGATTGTCCACGGGGGATGTGGCCGCAGCGCTGCTCGGCTCCGAGGAGCGCCTCGAGTATTCACTGGTCGGTGACGCGGTGAATCTCGCGCAGCGACTGCAGCAGTGGGGCGAGGGCGGTCAGACAGTGCTCAGCGAGCCGACGTACGACGCGCTGGTGGACAAGCCGGAGGCGGAACGCATCGAGCCCGCCCTGGTCAAGGGCCGTCAGACGCCGGTGGGTGCGTACCGCATGGGCTTGGCGGCTACATGAGCGCGCGAGCCACAACGCGGCTGGCGTGGGGGATCGGCGCCGTCTGCGCCGCGTGCGTCGTCGCCAGCCTGGTGCTCCTCGCACTCGACTGGCGGGTCATCTCCAACCCGTTCGTCGCGCAGGCTCCGTGGTTTCTCGCCACGGTGACGACCGGGCTGCTCGGCGTCCTGATCACCTCGCGCCGACCCCGGAACACCATCGGATGGTTGCTGCTCGCGATCACGTTCGGGAACGCGATCTACCTGCTGGGATGTTTCATCGCGATTCGCGGCCAGCTCACGGGCACTCCCGCCAACGGCTGGGTCGTGTGGCCCGCATGGGTGTTCAACTGGACGGGTGGGGCTGGGGCGGCACTTCTCGGATTCCTGATCGTCTTCTTCCCCGACGGCAGGTTGCCTGGACCACGATGGCGGACTCCGGTGATCATCGCCATCGTCTTCTTCGTCGTGCTCACGGTCGGGTCGATGGTGACGCCGGTGTCGGTGTCGCTTGCCCCCCGGCTCGCCGACGTCCCCTTGCCGGGTATTTCCGTGTTGGCCCGGGTCTACGACCCGATCTCGACGATCTTCCCGATCATCCTGCTCGGACTCCCGCTCGTGGCCGTTGTGGTTCGCTTCCGGAGAGCGCAGGGCGCGGCACGCCGCCAGCTGCTGTGGTTCACAGGCATCGCGGCCGCAACGATCGCCATCGTGCTCGCGAGCTTTCCACTGGTCGTGCTCGATTCCGGACTCGGCAACAGCGTCGAGGGACTGGCGTTCGATCTCGGTCTCGGGGTGGCGCTCCCGCTGACGATCGGGCTGGCGGTGATGAGGTACGGGCTGTACGACCTGGACGTGTTCATCAGCCGGACGCTGGTGTACGGGACGCTGGCGGTGTTCATCACGGCGGTGTACGTGGGCATCGCGGTGGGGATCGGGACCTTGGTGGGGAGCGGGGGGAAGCCCAACCTGGCGCTGTCGATCCTGGCCACGGCGATCGTGGCGATCGGGTTCCAGCCGGTGCGTGAGCGGGTGCAGAAGGTGGCCAACCGGCTGGTGTACGGGCAGCGGGCGACCCCGTACGAGGTGCTCAGCGAGTTCTCGGGACGGGTGGCGGAGACGTACGCGGCGGACGAGGTGCTGCCCCGGATGGCGCGGGTGCTCCAGGAGGGGACGGGGGCGGAGTCGGCGACGGTGTGGCTGCGCGGGAATGCGGAGCTGCGACCCGCGGCGACATACCCGGCGGACCTGGGGATGCACGAGGCGCTGGCGATGAGCAACGGGACGCTGCCGGCGTTGCGGGAGGCGACCCGGGCGGTGGAGGTGCGCCACCAGGGGGAGCTGCTGGGAGCGTTGAGCGTGAGCAAGCGGCGTGGGGAGGCGCTGACGCCGATCGAGGAGAAGCTGGTGGACGACCTGGCCCATCAGGCGGGGCTGGTGCTCAAGAACGTGGGCTTGAGCGCGGACCTGCAGGCGCGGCTCGAGGAGCTGCGCGCCTCCCGGCAGCGCTTGGTGAGCGCCCAGGACGTGGAGCGGCGCCGACTGGAGCGCAATCTCCACGACGGGGCCCAGCAGCACCTGGTGGCCTTGAAGGTGAAGCTGGGATTGGCGGAGATGCTCCTGGGGCGGGATCCGGCGAAGGCTGCGGCGACCCTGGAGCAGCTCAAGGGGGACGCGGACGAAGCCCTGGAAACGCTGCGTGACCTGGCCCGGGGGATCTACCCGCCGCTGCTCGCCGACCAGGGGCTGGTGGTGGCGTTGGAATCGCAGGCGCGCAAGGCGACGGTGCCGGTGCGGGTGGAGGCGGAGGGGGTGGGGCGCTACGCGCAGGAGGTGGAGGCGACGGTGTACTTCTGCGTGCTCGAGGCGCTGCAGAACGTGCAGAAGTATGCGCAGGCGTCGCAGGTGGTGGTGCGTCTCACCGCGAGCACTGACACGCTCACGTTTGCGGTGAGCGACGACGGTGCGGGGTTCGACCCGGCGACGGTGCGCAGGGGTGCGGGGCTGACCAACATGCGCGACCGCCTCGACGCCATCGGCGGATCCCTCGAGGTGACCTCGACTCATCGCACGGGTACCACCCTTCGCGGTGCGATCGATGTCAGCGCGCGCGTGCCCGGGGCCGTCTGATGTCCACGCCTGCAACCGTGGTCGAGCGTCGCCGTCGATTCCTGGCGCAGCCGGCCATCGCTTGGACGCTCACGGTCGCGGCCCTTGCGATGTTCGTGGCCTTCGCTGCCATCTACTTCTCCCCGCTCACGTCGCCGGCGCTCTTCCGCGCCTCCGGCGGAGCGATCACGGCGTTCTGGCTGTTTCCGTTTCTCGGGTTCCTTCCGGTCGGGCTGCTGCTTGCGCTCCGGCGCCCGCGCAACCCGCTCGGCTGGCTCGCACTGGTTGCGATCCTCATCCTCGGCATCGGGTCGCTTTCCGCGCTCGTGGGATCGATCCTCGTCAGTGACGGCAACGGCGTCGGCAACTACGTGCTGCTGCTATCCGCGTTCTGGAACGCACCCGGTGGCGGCGTACCCGAAACCCTCCTCATCGTGCTGTTGCTCATCTTCCCGGACGGTCACCTGCCGTCCCGTCGATGGCGATGGCTGCTGTACACCGTGATCGCGGTGGGCTCGGCGGGGATTGTGCTGTGTCTCGTCACCCCCGGGCCGGGAGCGCTGGGGATCTCCTTCGCCGCGGCGCCCGGAGTAACCCCTCCGAGGAGCCCGCTCGCGATTGCAGGATCGGGAGCCATCGTCACCACGCTTTCGAACGTGGTGAACCTTGGCTCATACGCATTGGACGCCGTCGCGCTCGCGTCCATCTTCCTGAGACTGCGCGGCGCCGACGCGGATCGCCGGCACCAGATCAAATGGGTGGCGTTCGGCGCTGTGCTGACGATCGTCACGATCACCGGGCTCAACAGCATCCCTGTCGGGAATAGCGGGGAACCACCGCTCTGGTACTTCATCATCGCGGGCCCGTTGCTGATCATCGCCGGGCTCGCTGTCCCCATCGCCATCGGTCTCGCAGTCATGAGGTATCGCCTCTACGACATCGATGTGATCATCAGCCGCGCACTCGTATATGGGGTCCTTGCGGTTTCGATCACGGCCGTGTACATCGGCATCGCGGTTGGCATCGGCACTCTGGTCGGCAGTGGTGGGCAACCCAATCTCTGGCTGTCGATCGTCGCCACCATCATCGTGGCGGTTGGATTCCAACCGGTGCGTGAGCGGCTGCAGAAGGTCGCCAACCGGCTGGTGTACGGAAGACGTGCAACACCCTACGAGGTGCTGAGTGCATTCTCCGAGCAGGTGGCGGAGGTCCACGCGGCCGACGAGGTGCTGCCGCGCATGGCCCGTGTCCTCCAGGAAGGTGCGAGCGCCGAATCGGCGACGGTCTGGTTGTGCAGCGGGGGGTATCTGCGCCCCGCCACCACATTCCCGGGATCATCGACAGAGGGTGAAGCGCTGGTCATGCGCGACGGCGCCGTACCGGAGATACCCGGTGCGGCGGCGACAGTTCCCGTCGAGCATCAGGGTGTGGTGCTCGGCGCATTCAGCGTGACCAAACGCAAAGGGGAGACGCTGACGCCGACTGAGGCGAAGCTGATCGGCGACCTCGCCCTGCAGGCCGGACTGGTGTTGAGAAACGTCGGGCTCACCGCGGAGCTGCGGCAGCGTCTCGAGGACCTGCGCAGCTCTCGCCAGCGATTGGTGCGCGCACAGGACGAGGAGCGCCGCCGGATCGAGCGCAACCTGCACGACGGCGCGCAGCAGCACCTGGTCGCCATCAAGGTGAAGATCGGGTTGGCGCAGATGCTCGTCGGCAAAGCCCCGGAACAGGCGAAGGCGACGGTGACTGCGCTGAAGGTCGATGCCGACGAGGCGCTGGAGACGCTGCGGGATCTCGCTCGTGGGATCTATCCACCGCTCCTCGCTGACAAAGGACTGGTCGTGGCCCTGGAATCACAGGCGCGCAAGGTGTCCGTACCGGTGACCGTGATCGCCGACGGTGTGCAGCGCTATGCGCAGGAGGTCGAGGCCTCGGTGTACTTCTGCATGCTCGAGGCGCTGCAGAACGTGCAGAAATACGCGAGGGCGTCGCACGTGACGGTGCGCATCAGCGGCGACGAGCGCACGTTGAGGTTCGAGGTGGAGGACGATGGTGCGGGGTTCGATGTCACCACGACTCGCAAGGGCGCGGGTCTGACCAACATGAGCGACCGCATCGATGCCATCGGGGGCAGCGTTGAGATCCGCTCACACCCTGGCGCG